>ENA-UOYA01000066-UOYA01000066.1-activated-sludge-metagenome-genome-assembly--contig:-NODE-66-length-134182-cov-65.443766_pt1 | contig 134182 bp, 111 predicted proteins | sample MGYA00238163_ERZ764804 | MGnify/ENA primary metagenome ERZ764804 (study PRJEB28919, sample SAMN05720223) | activated sludge metagenome | isolation source: Anaerobic digester | place: Hong... | reverse complement strand
CTGCCAAAGCAGCTGCCTTTTCAAGCAGGTTTAACAATTCTCTGAATGTAAGTCCACCTTGAACATTCATCCCTTCACTGTCAAGAGCATCAACTTCCCATTCTCTTTCAATTAACTCTTTCATAACAGATAATTTTATATTTCTCGCAAAATGGTGTGCGAGTTTCACCAGGAGTGTGCACCCTCCATTTTTATTTTATATTTATCAGTCTGTCAGCAATAGCAATGTCTTCTTTGTGGTGTGAAATAAGCAGTATTATGCAACCTCTTTCTTTTTGCCTTACTACTGAATTTAATATCAGATTTTTAGATTCATTATCGCACGAAGAAGTTGCCTCGTCCAAAATCAATATTTTGGGTTCTCTGTAAAGAGCTCTTGCTACGGCTATTCTCTGCTGTTCACCTCTCGACAGTCTTGAGCCATTCTCTCCAAGAAAAGTATCAAGACCAAGTGGCAATCGTTTAAGGAGGTCAAGAAGGCCAAGTTCCCTGCATAATTGTAAGATAAGCTCACAGTCAGGTTCTGTTTCTCCAGGGGCGATGTTTTGACTGATAGTTCCTGAAAACAGTCCAGGATTTTGAGGAACAATTGTTATCATATTTCTCCACAATTGAAGATTTATCTGGTTTATATCTACTTCGTCGGCAGTAATAGCTCCCGACTCGGCACGCAACATCCTCATCAACAATAATGCTACAGTACTTTTGCCACTTCCGCTTTCCCCACAAAGAGCTGTAATTTGGCCTGATTTAAGACAAAGATTGAAATCTTGAAGCACTTTGTCCCTTCCTGCATAGCCAAATACAATTTTCTCCATTTTAAGCTCCTCGATATCCAGGTCTACAGATAAACCTTCATTATAGGGTTCTACGTCAAGATCCATAACTTCAAAAAGTCTTTCAGCAGCCGCCATTCCATCTCTAATAGATGTGTTGAGAGCGATGAAACTGTTTAAGGGAGACGAAAATAATGCTGTTAGCGTATAAAATAAAATTAATTCTCCAAGAGTAAGCTTGCCGGCGAGAATAAACAGTCCTCCCGCCCACAAAGTAATAAGTGAAAGAAGCTTTGAATTAAAGTCTGTTGATCCCGCAAATGCAATTCCCCATTTACCCGCTTTAACAATTGAACTATTGAGAGTTACCAGCCTGTCACGAATGTCGGCAACAATTTCTTTTTCAATTCCGAAACATTTTACAGTAAGCGAACTTCTGATGTTTTCAATCAGCGAGCTTTCGAATTTAGCACCGTTCTCCATTATTATTTTTCTTATGCTACGGTTTATAATGTCATAAGTGATATAAAGCAAAATATAAAGAGGCAGAAACGCCAATAATAACAAGGACAGCTTCCATTGAACATTTAAAAGAACAATAATTGAAAGAAGAAAAGTCAATATATTAATAATAAAACTCAGAACAGCTTCCGACAGCATATTTCCCACCTTGAAAGCGTCGTCAATTCGGGAAGTAATTTCACCTGTTTTTCTACTGTCGAAATATTGTTGCGGCAGCTCAAACAATTTTGTCACGAATGATGAAATCAACTCATGGTTTGTACCTACAGAGAGATTAAGCAAAATTTTGGATCTGTGCCAGAAAAGAAAAAATGATAAGGCAGCAAAACAAATCATTGCTATTCCTATCAAAGTGATTTGATGCCTGTCTCCTGACGGGATTACATCGTCAATCAAATATTTTATAAAAAAAGAAGTGCTGATGGAGATTAATATAAACAGAAGTGAGACAGTTAGAGCTTTAAGGTAATCTCTCTTTTTTGTTTTGAATATCTTCCATAATCTTTGAAGAGGAGCAACTCCAACTCTGCCCTTACTGAAATAATCGTCAGGTAAGGCAACTATTATATGGCCTGTCCATTCTTGGCACAGGTCTTCTATTTTAATTCTTAGTATCCGGCCTTCTGAAGGATCCATGATATGTGCAACTTTTTTGCCAATTCTGTAGAGAACAGCAAAATGAAGCAGGCCGCTCTTTTTTTTCAAATGCAGAATAGCCGGTTTGGGTATTTTATACAAAGATGACAGCTTACCTTTATATCCCTTTGCTGTCAAACCGATCTTTTTTGCAGCATCTATAAGTCCGGCAATTGTACTCCCCTCTGAATTGGTGCCGCTATAGTTCCTCAACTTCGCAACAGGGAATCGTAACCCGTAGAAAGCTGCCACAGAAGCGAGTGAGGCAACGCCACAATCACTTAAATCCTGTTGTCTGATTTTTACTGAAAACTTCATTATCTCCTCCTCTTATTCCCATACACAAATTTTGAAGTTAAAGAAAGGGGGTCAAACATTTATCAACATTCTATAAAACATCTATAACTATGAAGAAATTGAAGAAATTCAACCCTGCAGGTCTCACCCTCAAAAGACCACTTCTCTCTCACAATTTGACCCCCTTGTTGAAGCAAATGTACATTTGAGGTTTGTCATCAGGGTGCCAAAATAACTAAACTGATAAAAGTTGCTTAAAAGAGCATTTTTTGCTCATCTTAAAATTTAGCAATTATTTTTAAAACAGATATTTCTAATTTACTTTATATATCTACCAACTCTTTAATATCAGGAATTTTCTCAAAATAGGGGTAGATTTTTGGAGCTATCTTTCCAACGAAAGAATAGACTTTAGATTGAGATAATATTGATTGTGGAATAAAATTTAAATGAGTGTTTAGAGAGTTAAGTATATAAATTAATACACTAATTATTACAGCACATTTTAGAATAGCGAGTAATGCCCCCAACAATTTATCCAACCATCCAAGCATGATGAGTTTAATAAATCTTGAGGCTAATTTTCCCACTAAATGCCCAACAATCAAAATAATAATAAAAATGATAGCAAATGAAAGCAAATTAATCAGTGAAGACTTAGTCCCCAACCAATTTTTTAGATATGGTGAAAGCAGGTCTGAAAAACTGTAGGAAGCCCAAATACCGGCGATAATGGCTATTAATGAGGCTGCCTGGCTGACAAAACCTTTAATGATCCCAGATATAATTGGTGGAATGAAGAGTGCAAGAATACAATAGTCGAGAACTGTAAATGTGCCTCCCATAATCAAATTTTTTCAAAAGTAGTGAATAATCGTATCTTTGCAAATTCAAAATTATAAGTAGCATGAGGTTTGCTGAATACAAAAGTTTAGATCTTGTAAACATTAATAAATCCATATTGAACAAGTGGAATAGAGAAGACTCTTTTGCGAAAACTCTTAAAGAAAGAGCCGGGGCAGAAAAATTTATTTTTTTCGAAGGTCCTCCGTCTGCCAACGGCATGCCCGGGATTCATCACGTAATGGCCAGATCTATTAAGGATGTATTTTGTAGATATAAAACTCAAATGGGCTACCTTGTCGAGCGAAAGGCAGGTTGGGATACACATGGCCTTCCAGTTGAGCTGGGAGTGGAAAAGATGCTGGGTATAACCAAAGAAGATATTGGAAAAAGTATATCTGTTGAAGAATATAATGCTATATGCCGTAAAGAGGTAATGAAGTACACAAAAGAGTGGGAGTCTCTTACAGAACAGATAGGATATTGGGTTGACATGAACAATCCATACATAACCTATGATAACCGCTATATTGAAACACTTTGGTATTTATTAGGTGATATATATCGTAAGGGTTTGCTTTACAAGGGTTACTCAATCCAGCCATTTTCTCCTGCAGCAGGTACCGGGCTAAGCACACACGAACTTAATCAACCGGGGTGTTATAGAGATGTAAAAGACACAACATGTGTTGCACAGTTTAGAATTGTCAGAGAAAGAGACTCTGAGTGGATATACAGAGATGATAATGGAGAATCGCCATTATATAAAGGCGAATCGATTGATGCTTATTTTCTTGCCTGGACCACAACACCTTGGACATTGCCTTCCAATACAGCACTTTGTGTTGGGCCTGCTATCGAATATGTCAGAGTTATTTCTTTCAATCCATACTCCTGCAAACCTGCGATTTATATCTTAGCAAAAGAGTTAATCTCTGCCCATTTCAATCCTGAAGCAGAAAAGCTTAGTATAGACAATTATAATCCAGGTGATAAGTTTATTCCTTATAATATTATAGATACATTCAAGGGCGATAAATTATGTGGTATTCGTTATGAGCAATTGATCCCATGGGTAAATCCTGGTGAAAATGCTTTTAGAGTCATTGCTGGAGATTTTGTTACGACATCTGATGGAACAGGGATTGTTCATATTGCACCAACGTTTGGAGCTGATGATGATAAGGTTGCCAAGGCAAACGGTATACCTCCCTTAATGGTTGTGGACAAGGATGGATTTAAGCAGGCTATGGTTGATAGAAATGGAAAGTTTTACAAAATTGAAGATCTTGATCCTTCGTTTGTTGAGCAAAAAGTTAATGTGGAGCTTTATCGGGAATTTGCCGGCAGGTTTGTGAAAAATGCGTATGATCCAACATTAAGTGAAAATGATTCTACTCTTGACATAGATCTTGCAGTAATGCTCAAACAACAGGGAAAAGTGTTTAAGATTGAGAAGCATGTCCACTCTTACCCTCATTGTTGGCGTACAGACAAACCCGTGATTTACTATCCATTAGATTCATGGTTTATAAAGACTACTGCTGTTCAGGAAAGGATGATAGAGCTTAACAAAACTATCAACTGGAAACCTGAAGCTACAGGAAGTGGACGATTTGGCAAGTGGCTGGAAAATCTTCAGGATTGGAATCTTTCAAGAAGCCGTTATTGGGGAACTCCTTTGCCTGTTTGGAGAACTGAAGATGGCAGGGAGGAGAGGATCATATCATCTGTTAAAGAGCTGTATGAGGCACTCGAAGAGTCGGTCAAAGCCGGGTTTATCACCTCAAATCCGTTGAAGGATAAAGGATTTATTCCAGGAGTTTTCAGTAAGGAGAACTATGATAAAATTGATTTGCATAGGCCTTACGTTGACGAGTTTATTCTTGTGTCTCCAAATGGTCAAAAGATGAAGAGGGAGAGTGATTTGATAGATGTTTGGTTCGATTCGGGTGCAATGCCATATGCTCAAGTGGGACTTGAAAAGCTTGGTTCAGAGGAATTTGGTCAGACAGCAGATTTTATAGCAGAGGGAGTAGATCAGACAAGAGGCTGGTTTTTTACACTTCACGCTATTTCGACAATGGTCAGCGATAAAGTGGCATTCAAAACAGTGGTTTCCAATGGTTTGGTTCTTGACAAAGATGGCAATAAGATGAGCAAGAGGCTTGGAAATGCCGTTGATCCTTTTCAGACACTAAATGAATATGGAGCAGATGCTTTAAGATGGTATATGCTTACAAACTCTCAACCTTGGGATAACCTCAAGTTTGATATTAACGGAGTAGACGAGGTGAGAAGAAAGTTTTTTGGCACACTTTTCAACACTTATTCTTTTTTTGCCCTTTATGCCAATATAGACGATTTTACAAATTCAGAACCTCAGGTAGCTTTTGCAGAGAGGCCTGAAATAGATCGCTGGATAATATCCCTTCTTAATACACTAATTAAGGATGTTATATGTTCCTATGAGAATTGGGATGTGACATCTGCCGGGAGGATGATTCAGGATTTTGTTGTAGATAATCTCAGTAATTGGTATGTAAGATTGAATAGAAAGAGATTTTGGGGAGGGGAAATGAATATTGATAAATTATCGGCCTACCAGACCCTCTATAGTTGTCTTGAAACAGTAGCAATACTTTCTGCTCCAATAGCACCTTTCTTCATGGAACAACTTTTCTGTGACCTTAATGAAGTAACTGGCAGACATAAGGAGAGCACAGTACATTTAGTATTAATGCCCGAATCCGATCTTTCTGCAATTGACAAGGCATTGGAAGATAGAATGCAGTTGGCCCAAAGGGCATCATCCATGATATTAGGACTCAGGCGCAAGGTGAATATCAAGGTACGTCAACCTTTAGCCAAGATTCTGGTACCTATTATAGACGATACTATTAAGGAACAGTTTGAAAAAGTCAAGACTCTTATTTTGAATGAGGTTAATGTGAAAGATGTTGAATACATTGATGATACAACCGGCATAATTATAAAGAAAGTCAAACCAAACTTTAAAACACTTGGTAAGAAATATGGCAAACAGATGAAGGAGATATCAGCTGAATTTGCTAACTTTACACAAGAGCAGATTGCTGTTTTGGAGTCGAGTGAAGAATATAAAATGGAACTACCTTCAGGCTCTGTCGTTCTTACTCAGGAAGATATTGAAATTTTATCTGAAGACATGCCCGGATGGCTGGTAGCAGTTGATGGAAAACTTACAATCGCTCTGGATATTACAGTGACTCAAGAATTGAGAAGAGAAGGTGTGGCACGAGAACTTGTTAACAGGATTCAAAATCTCAGGAAGGAGAATAAGTTTGAAGTTACTGACAAGGTCATTGTTTCCATTCAGCCTCTTGAAGAGATCGTTGAAGCATTGAAATACTATAAGGATTATATTTGTAATCAGACTTTGGCAAAGGATTTGATACTTGATCCAAATATAGACGGAACTGAGATAGAATGGGATGAAGGAACTTTAAAAATTAAGGCAGAACGGGCATAATTTAAAAATTGGTACATGGACAAAAGGGAAGATTATTTGAAAAAAGCTATTTTTTTAGCTGCTGATAATGTCAGGGAAAACGGAGGTGGTCCTTTCGGAGCATTGGTAGTAAGGGATGGTGAAGTTTTGGGTTCAGGAGTCAATAGTGTAACCATCGATAACGATCCCACTGCTCATGCTGAGATTAATGCAATCAGGAATGCTTGTCACAAACTTGGCACTTTTAATTTAAAGGGATGTACTCTTTATGCAAGTTGTGAACCTTGTCCAATGTGTCTTTCAGCTGCTTACTGGGCCAGAGTTGACGGGATAATATTTGCTGCAGACAAGTCAGATGCCAGAAATGCCGGTTTCGATGATGCCTTTATATATGAAGAGATAGCTCTTCCTTTTTCAGATCGTACAATAAGGGCTGAACAGATTGCCGTAAAAGAGAGTAATATTCCTTTTGAGATTTGGAAAGGGAGTGATAATAAAATTCCTTATTAATTATTATATTTACGTTTTTAACTTAAAGAGATATGGCAAAGAAAGGGAACAAAGAGACTGAACATTTGGAAAAGGTCCGTTACAGTGATGAGGAGCTTCAAATGTTCAAAGAGCTTATCACTGAGAAGCTGGAAGCTGCAAAATTGGAGTATCAGCAGCTTAAGTCGGCTGTAACACATAGCTCTAGCAACGATACTGAGGATACTTCGCCTACATTCAAGGTTCTTGAGGAGGGTGCCTCTGCCCTTTCAAAAGAGGAGGCCGGGCAGTTAGCGCAGAGGCAATACAAATTTATTCAATCTCTCGAAGCAGCTCTTGTTCGTATTGAGAACAAAACATATGGAATATGCAGAGAGACAGGCAAACTTATCCCCAAGGAGAGGCTTATGCTTGTTCCTCACGCTACACTTAGCGTCGAAGCTAAAAAAAAGCGAGACTGATAGATGCATCTCTCAAAAGGGAAAAAAATAACAATCTTTATTCTACTGATCCTTCTTATTGATCAGGTTGTCAAGATTCTGATCAAGACAAATATGAAAATTGGGGAGAGCATCAGAATCTTTGACTGGTTTCAGATTCTGTTTGTTGAGAATAATGGAATGGCTTTTGGGATGCAGTTGGGTGGTACTCTGGGCAAACTTGCTCTTAGCCTTTTTAGAATTGGATTAGCTGGATTTATTGTCTATTACATCAGGAAGCTTATTGCTCATAATGCTCCCATGGGAGTGTTGGTTGGCGTTGCTTTAATTCTTGTGGGTGCGGTAGGAAATATTTTCGACAGTCTATTTTATGGGTTGATATTCAGTGAATCAACACCAACTCAAGTAGCTGTTCTTTTTCCACCGGGTGGCGGGTATGCTCCGTTTTTATTTGGCAAAGTAGTAGACATGCTCTACTTCCCATTGATAGATACAATTATGCCAAATTGGGTTCCTTTTATTGGAGGAGAACGCTTTATATTTTTCAGGCCAATTTTCAATATTGCAGATTCATGTATTACAATTGGAGTGATATACATGCTTCTGTTCGAAAGAAAATATTTTACTTCAGCTTCTCCATCAGCTTCTGACGGGAAAAATGTATCCGGCTCTTGACTGTTCCCAAGTGAAGCCCAAGTTCATCAGCTATTTCTTGATATTTATATCCACTGTCATGCATCTGAAAAGGTACTCTGAACTCTGGTTCGAGAGAGTTAACTATTTTTGTTAACTCTCTGAAACTAAATTCACTTTCGGGATTGTGTTCTGCCGGTCTGTTATTAAGAACGTATTCCTGAACATCGCTGCTGAATAAAGTCTGCCTTTTTGTCCGTCTCCGGTAATCATTAATAAAAGTGTTCTTCATTATTGTATAGATCCAGGCTTTTATGTTGGTCTGGTCACTAAATTTTTCCTGATTATTCAGTGCTTTGAAGAAAGTTTCCTGGACCAGATCCTTAGCATCGTCCCTGTTGGAGGTGAGGCTATATGCGTATCTGGAAAGACTCTCTTCGAGTTCCAGAATATCTTTTTCGAATGTTGTTTTCATATAGTCGTTTGTGTTAGTAATTATTTTCCATGTGCAAATATTGTACCATGAATATAAAGGTTTGAGCATTAAAGTAAAATTGTTTTTTTGGAGAAAGTAAAAAAAACCATATATTTGCAGCCCACAGGAGAGGTGGCAGAGTGGTCGATTGCGGCGGTCTTGAAAACCGTTGAACTGCGAGGTTCCGGGGGTTCGAATCCCTCCCTCTCCGCTGGAAGGAGGCGTCCAAACTTCGGAGTCTCCTTTTTTTGCATATTATATCCTGAATTATAATTGGTTATACTATAAGAATACTAAGCAAATGAGCGTTCAGGTTTTTTGGCGATTTGTCATTCACAAAAAGATTTTAGCATTAGAATCCACCTATATCTGCTATTATGTGTTCTGTAAAATTTATTATACCTTAAACATCCCTCAAGCAATGATTGATATTTTGAAATAAGTGCATAAGGTCATACTTTTCATCTTATTTTCAGTGTATTATGAGAGAATGTCTGCATGGTAAAATCACCATCTCATTCATTTATCTAATTTTTAAAATACAGATTTGCATAATATTCATAAAGATAGAATCCTTTCAAGCTTCTCTATTTGTTCTTTGTGTTTGTTTATATTATTCTCTTTCAGTTTGTTTATATTGAGTTGTTTCCAACGTATAGCGGGGAAGCTACTATAATCAACCTTTGTCCAATCTGGTTCTCCTTTGGAAAATGCCAGCAAAAGGTTCTTGTCTTCTGTTGTGAGAGATTCGTTGATTGTTTTAACAAGCTTCACTCTCGTATTCTCATATTCGTCATATCCGAAAATGGTATCGGTCATTCCTTTGAATTGACTCTCAAATATGGCAGATTTGTCAATCCGATGAAGAACGAACTGCTTAAAGACAAAGTCTTCTGGAGCCTCGATGAAGTGATAGCAGCTATTGCTGTCGCAGTAGACTTCTACAATAACAGAAGACCTCATATGAGCATCGGAATGATGACTTCAGCATAAACTGCTGAATCAACCGGAGATAGGGATATGAGATGGAGGAGCTTCAGAATAGAGGCAATAAAAAACAGTGATAACGACCAAAAGTCAACTTATACCATTAATAATATATAAACCCGAGTCAACCAAAATCAGGAAAGGACAGGCTTACACTCAAATAGGAGATTAAATTAATAATTGATCAAAGGACGGCATCGCCTAAAAAAAGGTTTTTGCACAGATTCTCGGATGCTTACGTTTATTTCTCTTTAACATTACTGTATCTCTATTATTTTTTCAGGGTTAAATGTGTGATGCTCGTTGTGAAATACATATCCCAACTGATTGCTCTCACATTTAGTTTTTCCGATGACTTTGTCAATGTTCCGGTGCGAATGACCATAAATCCAGTACTCTATTGGACTGGTTTCGATATATTGTTCCAACTCAACCGTAAAAGCACCATTTATTTTGCTTCCTGCAAAATCGGGAGAAGCTAATTGAAACGATGGGACATGATGCGTAACCACAATAATATGTTCCGCCGTACTTTTTGCCACTTCGTCCTGAATAAAACAGAAACATTTGTCGTGTTCGCGGTTGAAGCTATCCCATGTCAACGCTTCACCATTATATAAAATCCGGTGAAAATCACTAACGCCACGTTCGGTAATGTAGGCTTCTTCCAATGAAATTTTCGCCCATAAGGTTGAAATGATAAAGTCAACGTTTTCTATTCGGACAACAGCATCGTAATAGCATTTTACATTGTCTCGGATAGAACATACCAAGCCATGCGGCATGTTGGCCAAATCGTAATATTTGTATAATTCGTGGTTTCCAACAGCCACAATCATTTGCTTATAATTTTCCGATGCCCAATCCCAAAACGGATGTTTGTCGTAATTGTCATCATTAAGGTAGCCAATGTCGCCAGCAAGAATGAGAATATCGCCCACAGGTTTTAAAGGATTCCGTTTCAGGTAACTGTAATTATCCGAAAATTCCAAATGTAAGTCCGATGCGTATTGAATTTTCATTTTATTCTATTCCAAATATTTCTTTCATAATACCAAGAAAGCCACGAATATTATCATCGGTACGCTGTAAACTGTCTTGCAAAGACTGATTGGGTAAAGATTCTCCCATTGTGCTAATGAAAGTACTCACTTCATCTTTCATCGTGGCCGATAATTGAACAGGCGTAAAAGGGTCGATACGCATAGCTAAGAGTTTGAAAACATCATCCCTGTGCTTTTTGATGTCAGCACTACGAACATTCAGATTGGTTTTCTTTTCTTCCGTCAAATTCAAGAAAGCTTTTACTTTTAGACACAGAAGGGACAACGGGTCAGCAATGCGAATACCTTCTTCAATGATACTGTTATCAATGGTGTGACGATAATATTCTTCATCCAACAAAATAGCCGAAAGGCTTGGGATTTCTTCGTCAACCGGAATGGGTGTCAAATGAAAGCCAGTAGGTTCACCCAACACATCAGGAAATTTGGATAGTAATTCGATTTGTACTGGGAAACCATTCTTGGGGTTACTAAATCGGAACAACTCGGTTACAGGTTCTTTATCTTCCCGTTTCCGTTGGCGGGTTTCGTATTCGCCCTCAACAATAAAATCCCAAAAGCGTTGACCAAATTCGGGTGTCATTTTTTCAATGACCAATATCATGTCAATGTCATCGGTTGCACGCGGACGCATATCTGTGTCCCGCAATGCAATATCGCAGGCCGTTCCGCCAATGATAACATAATTATCTTCAAATCCGGAGAAGTGTTCTTTGAATTTTTCTAATCCTTTTACCATTTCATTTCCTCTATCATTATTTCCAATTCTTTTTTAATCCGTGAATCCGGTTCATTTTTTAATGACAAGTACAGCGAAAGTTTATCTACTATACCACTGTTCGGTTGATAAGGTATCGTTACCGGATATTTCCAAACTTCGATTTTGTATAAACCTTCTATCTCGTTGTACTGATCATTTGCCTGATTGAATTGCTTGTCCCAGATTGCCATTGTCCCGTATTGTTCAGGATTCAAATGCGAATAGTGCGACAAGGCATTTATCCCGCTTATGCTGAAATTGCCTTCGGGTATAGAATCACAATATAAGACTTTCTTGCAAGGTAACGACAAATAACTTTGCGCTTTTGTCCATAGTTCCCGCTTGGAATCTTTAAAGCGGACAAATTTAATTCCAGTACCATCTTGAATTTCCGTATCACACAATTGGCAGTTTTCAAGGCTCGTGACAGCACGTGCCAATGTTAGATAATTGTAAGGAACAATTTCTTCCAACTTTTTAATTGTGAATTCCTTTTCGCTATTTTCCTCTAAAAGATAATACAGTAACACATATTGCGCAGCAGGGGTTAATCTCATTGGATTCTTATCTCGTTTTTTAGCTTGAACATTCACGATTAAAGACGGTAGAAAAGCATATTTATCCGAAATGATAAAATATACCTCTTGATTTATAAGGCGTTCCCGTTCATAATAGGTCAACGAATCTAATAGAACAACAACAGGCGTATTCATAACCGTTTCTACTTGTCTGGTAATCTTCTTATAGTTGCCCGGGGTTATGGATTCCTGTTCGTTTTTGGCTTGGATAACACATAAAATCTGATTATTGAAGTCTATCGTATAAAACGAAAACCTCAATAGCATATCAGCATTAAGACCACGTAGTTTATCCCGTTTTATCGGAATCAACTCTTTTTGAGCACCTAATATAGAAATTATATTACTCATAATCAATAATTATTACTTATTTTATGCACTATTATCATATGCGGTGATAATGATGCAAAAATAGTGATAATAGTTGAATCTACAAACTCATGACTGTGTTTTTTTGCTTTCCTTTATTTTGTAACTTTACACCATAGCCACGCGAGGACAACGATATCGTTACCGCTGGTTTTGAAAAAGCTTATAGGAAATTAATTCATACGGGATTGCGAGAAATTGGTTGCATTACCTCCCTCTCCGCAAATGTTAAAAGGAAATTTCGTCAATGACTATAACCATTGGCGAAATTTTGTTATATATCGTAATATGTCGGTTTTAATTTTTTGATATGTGGAAAATTTTAGAAAAATATATTTTATATTTGTTCTTTGAATTATGAAAAACGCAATAATTGTTTCAAAGATGTATTGCAGATATTAAAATGTTTGCATACATTTGCGATAATATAATATAAGAGTAATAAGGAAATTGAATAAAATAATTACCTATATTTGCCAATCAAAATTGTTTAACTAAAAGAATTTTTAACTTAAGAATTAAAAAATGAAAAGAAAATTCACATTTTTCGGTATCTGTGCGTTTATGTGCGCACTCGTGCTATCTCTTGGTTCTTGCCAAAAGGACTATTCAGATGACATCGATCAATTGAAAGCCGATGTTGCTGCAAACAAGCTTGCTATCACTTCTTTGCAACAAGCCATCAATGCCGGTAAGCTTATTACAAGTGTTACACAAAATGCTACTGGCTTTTTAATTAAGTTCTCAGACAACACAACCATTCAGGTTAACAATGGTACAAATGGTGCTCCTGGTGCTACTGGTGCTCCTGGTGCTACTGGTGCTACTGGTTTTACTCCTGTTATCGGTATTGATGCTCAGGGCTACTGGACTGTCATTGCATCCAACGGCGGAACTGCTACACGCATTAAGGATGCTAATGGTCATGAAATCCTTGCGAAGATCGATAACAACAATGTTTCTTCAGCCAATGGCTATTTGACAGTTAATGGAGTTGCTACTAATGTTGTGATTCCTACAATCGTTTTTGATGAAGTCAATCATGTTCTTGTGATTACTATTCCTGACCCAGACAACAATAATACTCTAACAAGCTACAATGTTGGTCTGGCAGCAGATTATGTACTCGGCAATGACATTATCAGCCTTCTTTCTCCAATTGGTACAACTACAGCTATTGTAAGCTACGGTCAGGTTCCTACAGCTGCAAACAAGGCTCAGGTTCACCCTGTTGCTGCTACTGCTGACGCTGCTGTTGCATGGGCTGGTCTTTCATACGGTCAACTTATCCGCTCTGCAGGTAAGGTTCCTGTAATCGTTAACCCTGCTGCTGCTTCAATTGCTGGTTACACTTTCGAAATTATAAAGAAAGACGGTTCTCTTTACAAAATCCAGCCTTCTTCAATAACTCAAGGTTATACAGGAAACTTCGACCAATTTCTTCTTGGTGCTGTTTCAACAAGTAATGGTCTTTATACTCTTAACCTTTCTCCAACTCTTGCTGATGCTATCGCAGCTGCTGGTACTACTTTAGAGCTTGCTATCCGTGCTGGTAAGAATGGCCGTGAGATCCTTTCAGGTTACCAATATAGTGTAAGAGTTCAGGCTGACGTTGAAACTTTATTTGGTATGAAAGCAGCTTTTGCAGCTACATATCCTCCTGTATACATTAAGATAGGTACAGAGAAAGACCTTCTCAGCTTCTTTGATAGAACTGACTTGACTAGTTCAAGAACTTTGGTTCCAACCGATTTCTATAAGAGTGCTTCAGTTATCGATCCAATCCCTGGAAACTCAGATGTTGAAAGTCTTATAACTACAACTGCTTACAGCACTACAGTTTCTACTGCTACTACAACTGCTACTGTATCTAACCTTAACGACAAGGCTGTTAACTTCAAGATCAGAACATTTGACTGGATTGGTAAGTACAAAGAGACTGCTCTCCAGACTGTATTCTATTCAGCTCTTGACAATACTATCAGCGCTATCCCTGTAGGTTCTTTCACACTTACTGAAAGTACTACACCAGGTGCTGACACAAAGGTAGTTATGTTGACCTCTATGTTTACTGAACTTGACGCAGTAGGCAAGACTGAGCTTTGGAGAAACCAAGCTACTAACGTTAAGATTGAGAACCTTCCTACAGGTGTAACTTATATGTTCCTTGACGCTGCAAACAACCCAGTTGGTGGTGTTAACGCTGTTCTTGCTGCTGTTGCTGATGTTCAGGCTATCCGTAAAGTCGCCTTCATATTTGACGAGAATATTGCTGTCCCTGGTACTTTTAGCACTATGAGACTTGCTTTCACTGACCGTCGTGCTTATTCAACAGACGTATTCAAGGTTAGCATGCCTGTAACTATCGTTAACCCTTCAGTTGACCTTTCAGCTGCTGCAGCTCACAAGGCAAATCTGTTTAATGGTCAGGTACTTACAGTTTACGGTACATCAATTGCTCCTGCTACTGTTGCACAGAATGTATATCCTACATACTATGATCTGTACAATGCCTATGTAAATCTCACAACAACTGCTACTGAGACACTTCCTAAGATTGGATATAACAACTACAGGTTCGTTTCATCCGACACATTTACAGCTCAGCACCCTGATCCACTTACAGGTGTTCTCAGCGTTAACAGCAACGAGCGTTTCAAAATAAACAACTTGACTATCTACGATTCATATAATGTAGATCTTTACTACTACTACTTTGGTAATGTAAACAACAAGGTTAAACTCGAGACTATCACTGTAACTTCTAAGAGTGAGGTTAAAGAAGGTAACATGGTTGCCCTTACTCCTGCTGCCCCTGCACCTGCAATACTTCAGGTAACTAATGGTGATCTTGCAACTGTACGTCACTTCGCTCCTTACTACAGAATTAACGATTACCTTGGAAATGACCTTAAAGTATTCGACGCTGCAAGAGACGTTAGAGCTGCTACTGTTACTGTAACTCCTCAGGCAAGTCTAGCCCATCTTGTTAGCGTAGTTCCTAGTGTAGATCCATTATTCCCTAAAGATTGGGATATCAAGGCTACAAACGCTGTTGCAGAGCTTCCTACAGCATACGTAGATGTTCCTGTTACATTGGAGATTACTGATCTCTTTGGTGTGAAGAAAGCATACACTCTCAACATCAGAGTTGTTAAACCGTAACTTTTAACAGTTATTGAATATAATTAAGGAGCGCCTTTCGAGGTGCTCCTTTTTTATTGAATTATTGATTATTGTGAAATGCTGAACAAATAGGTTTGTAATTGCGTTAATATAATATTTAATTTAATTTTTTTAGGTAATGCTTGACTTTAACAATACACAAAGGGCTTATGCTTACAAGAGTAACAAAGATTTACGGATGGCATATGCACTGTTTTCTGCTATGAATTCCAACTTTTTGATGCAGAGTGTAAAGTCTACCTCTGATATTGCTGTAAAGCTTGGGATACCACTTAACTGGATTCTTAAGCCGACACTTTATCGACAATTTGTGGGAGGTGAAACAATAAATGAGTGCAGAGAGGTAGTGAAGCGCCTGGATAACTCCGGTATAGAGTCTATTCTGGATTATTCTGCTGAAAGCGGTTCTGAGCTCTCAGACATTGAAGAAGCCTATAATGAAATACTTAAAACAATTGATAACGCAAGAGTTAATCCTGCCGTAGCGTTTGCTGTCTTTAAACCGTCTGCCATAGTTGTGGAGAGAATTTTAAAGAAAGCTGCTGAAGATGAGACTGCTCTTGGGGTTGTTGAGAGAGGAGAGTATGACAATTTTCGTCAACGTTTTTTCTCTTTGTGCGAGAAGGCATATGAGGCTGGAGTTAAGATAATGGTTGATGCCGAGAAATTTGTTACACAATCGCTGGTGGATGCCATGACAGTTGAGGCTATGCAGAGATTTAACAAAGAGAGGGCAGTGATTTTTATAACCTTGCAGATGTACAGGCGTGACAGACTTGATTATCTTAAATTCCTACATAAGGATGCAATTGAGAGAGGTTATATTTTAGGAGTAAAGTTTGTAAGAGGAGCTTATATGGAAGAGGAAAGGGCAAGAGCCTTTGAATTGGGTTATCCTGACCCTGTTTTGCCTGACAAGGCTGCTACAGACAAAAGTTTTAATGACGGTTTATCGTATGCAGTGGAAAATATTGATAATTTTGAAATTTTCTGCGGTACTCATAATTATGAGAGTACCAATCTGCTTGCAGACCTGATGGATAAAAAAGAATTGGGGAGAGGTGATAAAAGAATTTACTTTGCTCAGCTTTATGGAATGAGTGATAATATAACTTACACTCTTGCCAATGAAGGATATAATGTCTGCAAATATATACCGTATGCTCCTGTTAATAAAGTTTTGCCCTATCTTTTTAGAAGAATGGAGGAAAACAGGTCTGTGGCAGGTCAAACAGGTAGAGAACTTGAATTGATTAAGAGAGAGTTGGAAAGGAGAAGAACATCAAAATGAAAAGGAATTATCCCGTTACTAATCTCAGGTGTGCTAATTGTGCACTTGGAGTTGAAAAGAAATTGAGGCAGGAAAAGGGTGTATTGAGTGCAGAAGTCAGTCTTGCAACAAATAGTGCAACAATAGATTTTGATCCTTCAAAAACTTCACCGGAGAAACTAAGGGAGGCTATCCGCTCAATAGGTTATGATATGATCATTGAGGGAGATGAAGATGAACGTCTTAAAAAACAGGAAGAGGCGCAGGAACTTAAGCTGAGAAAATTAAAAACTTACGTAATTTATTCATGGGTTTTTGCAATTGTGATAATGACCATTTCAATGGCTCACTTGAGTGGTATTTTTAGTTATATTCAATTGCTACTCGCACTTCCAGTTCTTTTTGTTTTTGGAAGGGATTTTTTTATAAATGGATGGAGGCATGCGGTTAAGGGAAATCCAAACATGGATACTCTTGTGGCTTTAAGTACTTCTATTGCTTTTCTGTTTAGTCTTTTTACGACATTTTTTCCTTCTTTCTGGCTTGAAAGAGGGATAGAGCCCACTTTGTATTATGAAGCGTCAGTCATGATTATTGCCTTCGTACTTTTGGGGAAAATGTTGGAAGAAATGGCAAAAGGGAAGACAACTATGGCAATAAAGAGTCTTATGAAGTTACAGCCTAAGGAGGCTACTGTTGCCCGAGCAGGTGTTGATGGAACTCTCTCTTTTGTGCAGGTACCTGTATCAGATTTGCAGGTTTCAGATATTATACTTGTTAAACCTGGAGAAAGAATTCCTGTAGACGGAGTTGTTGTTGAGGGTAGTTCTTTTGTGGATGAAAGTGCCATAACAGGTGAATCAATCCTTGTAGAAAAACTTTCTGGAGCAAAAGTCGTGTCGGGTAGCATAAATGGAAAAGGTTCTTTTATGTTTCGTGCGGAGAGGGTTGGGAAAGATACTATTCTTTCTCAGATTATAAGAGTTGTCAGAGATTCTCAGGCGAGCAAGGCTCCTGTTCAAAGGATTGTGGACAAGGTGGCTTCTGTTTTTGTGCCTGTAGTAGTGGCGGCATCTCTGCTTACATTTACAGTATGGATGTTGTTGGGAGGAACAGATCTTTTTCCGAGAGCTTTATTGTCTGCAATATCTGTTCTGGTGATTGCGTGTCCCTGTGCGATGGGCCTGGCAACTCCTACGGCATTACTTGTCGGAATAGGTAAGGCTGCTCAAAATCTTATTCTTATTAAAGATGCTGCTGCTCTTGAAAGAACTAGAATAGTAGATACTGTAGTTTTAGACAAAACGGGAACTATTACTACAGGCCAAACTGAAGTTACTGATTGGATTTGGCTGGAAGATAATTCCGTTTTAACAGGGGGTTTTACCAAAGAAGAGTTTATGAATGTTATAGTTGCCATGGAGAGAAGATCTGAACACCCTCTGGCAGGAGCTATCATAAATTTTCTTGAGGATAAGACTGAAAAATCGAACATTGATGTCGAATCTTTTGAAAATATTCCTGGACAGGGAGTGACTGCTATTTTTAAAGATCATCTTTTCTGGGCGGGAAACGAGAGGATGGTTAGTGAGAAAAGTATTGTTGAATCTGCAAATGGACCTCTTTCGAAATGTGAAAACTTGAAAAGTGAAGGGAAAAGTATTTTATTTTTGGGTATTGACAATATCTGTGTGGCGATAGTGGCTGTGGCAGATAGTGTGAGCGAAAGTTCTGTCGAGGCTTTGAGAAGTTTAAGAGAGATGGGGATTGAGGTGCATATGCTCACGGGAGATAATGTAATAGTTGCTACGAATATTGCTGCAAAACTGGGTATTACACATTTTCTTGCAGGAGTTCTTCCTTCGGAGAAAGAAGAATATATCATTAAATTACAGAAGGAGGGAAGAATAGTTGCTATGGTTGGCGATGGAGTAAATGACAGTCAGGCGCTTGCAGTTGCTGATGTAAGTATTGCAATGGGAAAGGGTACTGATATAGCGATGGATGTTGCCATGATGACTCTAATGACTTCAGACTTGCGACTTTTGCCGGCAGCATTTGCAATTTCTGAAAGGACTGTAAGGCTTATACATCAAAATTTATTCTGGGCATTTTTCTACAATATTGTAGGAATACCAATAGCTGCTGGGGTTCTTTATCCATTTTACGGAATAACACTGAACCCCATGATTGCAGCAGCAGCCATGGCGTTCAGCTCTATTTCAGTGGTTTTGAACAGTCTCCGATTAGGCAAGTTTAATTACCATCCGAAAGGATGACTTGCGAGAGGTAGTTTGGCAAAAGGGTGATAATCACCTTTCAGTCCTATAGGTTTGGATGCCTCAATATCGTGAACTATTTCGATGGAAGGACGGGCATCATCAATTCCAAATCCTTCACCCTCGAGAATTTTCTTGTAGGATTCTGTATGTAAATCTGCAAAGCCGTCAGTGAAATCGAATGTATTGCCGTCAACAGTAATAGCTCTGTAAATTCTCTGACCGGTAGCTCTTATCTCGGGAGGCAATGTGTCGGAGTTGATGCTCATGAAGTATCTTACACGAGCCTTTTCAAACTCGAGGAGACCAGCAACCCTGTCATGTGTTTTGATATGAACAATGTTTGTGGTCACTTTGCCAAATATCCATTGGAACATATCGTAAAAATGTATTCCTATATTAGTAGCAATTCCACCACTTTGGAGGGGGTTACCTTTCCAGCTTGTAAAAAACCAGCTTCCGCGTGAAGTAGTGTAGTTGAGATCTATATTGTAAACCTTGTCTTTCGGACCTTCGTCAATTTGTTTTTTAAGTCCGAGAATTACATCATGATAACGTAGTTGAAGTATTGTATAAACTTTTTTACCTGTTTCCTTTTCTACTAACTCTAAGTCATCAAGGTTTTTTGGATTTAGAACCATTGGTTTCTCAGTTATCACATTGGCTCCAATTTTTAATCCGTAGCGAATGTGTGCATCGTGCAGATAATCTGGTGTGCAGACGGAGAGATAGTCTATTCCTTGTCCGGCACTTTGAAGTTTTGCAAGATGCCTGTCAAAAAGCTCAAACTGATTGAAATATGAGCATTCAGGGAAATAACTGTCAAGAAGGCCAACGCTGTCAAAAGGATCAACGCATGAGACCAGGGTATTCCCGGAATTTTTAATTGCCTTCAGGTGTCTTGGGGCAATATAACCTGCGACACCCATTAATGCGAATTTTTTTTCTGTTTCCAAGTTATTATATTTTTTCTTTTTTATTTCCAGCCAAAAGGATGTGGAGTCTGTTGAAGACGTGCAAATGGATGATAGTCACCTTTCAGTCCGATTGGTGTTGCATTTCTGATGTCATGCACTATCTGGATACATTTACGGGCATCTTCAAGACCAAATCCCTTGCCTTCGAGGATGTGCCTGTATGAGGCGGTATGAAGCTCTGTAAATCCTTCTGAAAATTCCACTTCTTCTCCTTCCATGGTTAGGGATCTGTATGTTCTTTTGCCTGACTCTCTTATCTCGTTAGGAAGTGTGTTGACGTTTATACTTAGAAAGTATCTTACTTTAGCCTTGTCAAATTCAAGATATCCTGCCACGCGGTCATGGGATGATATATGTACAATATTTTGCTTGACATCTCCGAAAATCCAGCCAAGCATGTCGTAAAAGTGAACTCCTATATTTGTGGCTACTCCGCCGCTCTTGCGCGGATCTCCTTTCCAGCTGGTGTAGTACCAGTTGCCTCTTGAGGTAATATAGGTAAGATCAACATCATATATTTTGTCTTTTGGTCCATCGTCAACTCTTTTTTTAAGTGCAATTATAGCGTCGTGCAACCTGAGTTGAAGAATATTGTATATTTTGTGACCTGTCTCTTTTTCTGCAAATTCGAGTGCATCAATATTCCATGGATTGAGTACAATAGGCTTCTCACAGATAACATCAGCTCCTTCTCTTAATCCAAATCTTATATGAGCGTCATGCAGATAATTTGGTGTACATATTGACACATAATCTAATTTACCTTTTGGATAATCTTTTTCGAGGTCTCCGGTGTTTGAAAAGGCTCTCTTTTTGGAAAGATGTCTTTCAAAAAGCTCATACTGTTTGAAGAATGCGCACTTCGGAAAATAAGAATCAACTATTCCAACGCTGTCGTTTATGTCGTAGGCTGCTATCAAGTTGTTTCCAGTATCTTTGATGGCTTTCATGTGCCGAGGAGCGACATATCCAGCTGCGCCAATCAATGCAAAATTTTTCATCATTTTTTCTATAAACTGCGGCAAAGATAATTAAAAATAGTTATGATTGTCTGTACATCTCATCATAGTATCTTCTGTAATCGCCGGAGGTGACGCTGTCAAGCCATTCCTGATTGCTTAGATACCAGCGTACAGTCTTAGTAAGTCCATCTTCAAACTGTACGGAAGGGCTCCAGCCAAGTTCTGTTTGAAGTTTTGTGGAATCTATTGCATATCTTAGATCATGTCCTGCTCTGTCTGTTACGTAAGTTATCAATTTTTCACTGCTTCCATCCTCTCTTCCCAGTTCTCTATCTACTATCTTTACTATAAGTTTCACAAGGTCGATGTTTCTCCATTCGTTGAATCCTCCTATATTATAAGTTTCTCCAACCTTTCCTTTGTGAAAAATAAGATCGATTGCAGCTGCATGATCCTCGACATACAGCCAATCTCTGATGTTCTCACCCTTACCATAAACCGGAAGGGGCTGATTGTGCCTGATATTGTTTATAAGAAGAGGAATGAGTTTCTCGGGGAATTGATAACTTCCGTAGTTGTTGGAACAGTTTGAAATAATTATCGGAAGCCCATATGTGTCATGATACGCTCTTACAAAATGGTCTGAAGCAGCCTTGGAAGCGGAGTAGGGAGAGTGGGGTTCATACCTGCTGGTCTCTTTAAACAAAGATATACTGTCATTCAGTGAACCATAAACTTCGTCTGTTGAGACATGGTAAAAAAGTTTATTTTCGAAATTATTTTCCCATGCCAGTTTGGCTGCCTGAAGCAGTGAGAGTGTACCCATTACATTGGTTTGGGCAAATGAAAAAGGATCCTTGATTGATCTGTCTACATGTGATTCTGCTGCCAGGTGCATCACTCCGTCAATATTCATCTCTGAAAAAATGCTTCTTACTAATTCAAAGTCGCAAATATCACCTTTTATGAATGTGTAGTTTTTTTTGTTTTCTATATCCTTAAGGTTTGATAGATTACCTGCATAAGTCAGTTTATCAAGGTTTACTATGCTATATTCAGGATATTTGTTAACCATTAGACGGATCAAGTGCGAGCCAATAAATCCGGCTCCTCCGGTAATCAGTATATGTCTCATAGTCTTGTTTGTAATATTATTTTCATACATTTTTCAAGAGAATCTCTCCAATGTGGAATATTTATGCCATAAACCTTCTTAATGAGAGTTTTGTCAAGCACAGAAAAGGCAGGCCTTGTTGCTTTGGAAGGAAACTCTTCACTTCTTACGGGATGGATGGGGAGTGTATTTGAGGTAAATTTTATAATTTCGACCGCAAAATCATACCAAGAACAAACGCCTTCATTTGAGAAATTATATATATGGTTTTCAGCATTTTCAATATAAAAAGGCTCATCTTTGTGAGCTGATATTTCTGAAATTGCAAGGGCGAGATCTGCTGCAAAGGTTGGGGTGCCTGTCTGATCAAATACAACTTTCAGTTCCTTTTTTTCTTTTGCGAGACGAACGATTGTTTTTACGAAGTTATTGCCATAAATAGAATATAACCAAGATGTTCGAAGAATCAGATATCTGCATCCTGAATTTTCAATAGCCTTCTCTCCTGCAAGTTTTGTCTTTCCGTATACAGAGACCGGGGCAGTGATGTCTGATTCTTTATAGGGTTTTGGTCCTTTGCCATTAAAGACGTAATCTGTAGAGATGTGAAGCAGGAGTGCATTGTTCTCTCTGGCAGCTTCTGCAAGAAATCCGGGGGCTTCTGCATTTAATTGGTATGCAGCGGCCGGCTCGTCTTCTGCTTTGTCTACTGCAGTATAAGCAGCGCAGTTTATTATCAGATCTATATTGTTCTTTTTAATAAATTGAATTACGGACTCTTTCTGACAAATATCGAGTTCTTCGACATCTGTATAATAAACAGTACCGGGCAACTTGTTTTCGATTGCCCGTAATTCATTACCCAGTTGGCCGTTTGAGCCAGTAACTAAAGTCCCTGTCATTGGTTATTGTCTATCATCTTTATATTCAAAAAGGTAAGCATCTTTTAGAAGTGGATGTTTCTTATCTTTGTCGCTGAGAATAACGTCTTTGGCAGGTATTCCCCATTTAATAGCAAGTGACGGATCATTCCAGAGAATTGCTCTTTCATGACTTGGCGAATAGATGTTATCGGTCTTATATTGAACAATTGTATTATCTTCAAGCACTGAAAATCCATGGGCAAAACCTTTTGGAATAAAAAGCTGTCGTTTGTTTTCTCCCGAGAGTTCGACGGCCATATATCTGCCAAATGTTGGAGAACCTTTGCGAATGTCTACTGCTATATCCATTATCCTGCCGGTAACTACTCTGATTAGCTTTGACTGGGCAAATGGTTCTGCCTGATAGTGTAAGCCGCGTAATACTCCGTATTTTGAACAGGACTCGTTTTCCTGAACAAAAGATATTTTAGAAATCTCCCTTTCAAATTCTGACAATAGAAAGGACTCCATGAAATATCCTCTCCCATCTCCATGAACAATTGGTTCTATGATATATACATCGGGTATTGCTGTTCTAATAAAATTCATTTTCTCTTTTTTGTAAGATTAATAAGGTATTGTCCATATTGGTTTTTTATCATTGGTCGAGCAATTTCAATAAGCTTCTTGTCGTTAATCCAGCCATTTTTGTATGCGATCTCTTCGAGACATGCAATTTTAAGACCTTGTCGTTTCTCAATTACTTCGACGAATGTTGAGGCGTCTGATAGCGAGTCGTGAGTACCAGTATCGAGCCATGCAAATCCACGACCGAGCAGTTGAACATTTAATTTTTTCTCTTTGAGAAATTCCTGGTTGACGGTTGTAATTTCCAGTTCTCCTCTGTCAGATGGTTTTATGGTTTTTGCAACCTTTACTACTTTGTTGGGATAGAAATAGAGGCCAACTACTGCATAATTGCTTTTTGGATTTGTGGGTTTCTCTTCGATACTGAGCACTTTACCGGTTTTGTCAAATTCAGCAACACCATATCTTTCCGGATCGTTGACCCAGTAACCGAATACCGTAGCTTCTGAAGACTCTTCAGCACTTTTGACAGCATTTTTTAACATTCTTGAAAAAAATTGGCCGTAAAAGATATTATCACCAAGAACGAGACATGCAGAATCCTGTCCAATGAATTTTTCACCAATTATGAAGGCTTGGGCGAGTCCGTCCGGTGAAGGTTGTTCTGCGTATTCAAAATGAACGCCAAAATCGCTACCGTCTCCGAGCAGTCTGCAAAAACCGGGAAGATCGTCCGGTGTTGAGATGATTAATATTTCTCTTATTCCGGCAAGCATTAGTACCGAAATAGGGTAATAGACCATCGGTTTGTCATATATTGGCAGCAACTGTTTGGAAACTCCCTTAGTAATAGGGTAAAGCCTTGTTCCAGAACCTCCGGCCAGGACTATTCCTTTCATGTCAAATTGTATTATTTATGTCTAAATAGACCCCGTTTTTTTGTTTTTGGTAATTGCTCCTCATTTTGTTGAAATATTTCAGGAGAAAAACATTCATCAGGTTTGTATTTCAGCGCATTGTAAATAAATCCCCAATCGGGTACTCCTCCAAAATTTCTGTCGTCAATATACATGTCTGCGATTAATTTCCTTGGTGAATCATCATTTGTACAATCAGGATGATTACTGTTTACAGCATAGAATTCAAGACCTCTCGATTTGCAGTATTCGACAGCCTCTTCAAGAAGTTTTCCCTCTCTGACTGTCCAGAGAATGATATTATGTCTGAGTTCACTCTGAATCATTCTAAGTGTTTGGATGGCAAATGGGATTTCTTCGCCAATTTCCGGAAATTTATGTTTTACTATTGTACCGTCAAAATCAACTGCGATGAACATTTAATATTTTTTTGAAAACAAATATAAGAAAAACCCCTTTAATTCGTTATATTTTATAAAAAAGGAAGTTTGTTAAAATTCATATATCAAGATAATAATTGCATTGGGGATTTGAAATATTACTGCTTTTGTTTTTTATAGATTGTTTTTGTACTTTTATTAAATAAAGACATTTTAATGGATTTTTCCATCATACTCGGTCTCGTTCAAAATCTGGCTATTTTGATCTCTTTCACACTTCTTTATGATTTGGTTTGGGGAAGATCGGAACATTTTAAAACCTGGTTTTATAAAGTTTTACTTGGAGTAGGCATAGGGATTATAGGGATAATTGTAATGTTGACTCCATGGGAAATGATGCCTGGTTTGGTATTTGATACAAGATCTGCACTTTTGGTCAACGCAGGTCTTTTTTTTGGTCCCGTCTCAACTATTGTTGCGGTTATAATTACTGCTACTTTCAGAATTATTCAGGGGGGAGAAGGAATGTGGATGGGTGTTCTGGTGATTGTATCATCTGCGTCTACAGGCTTGGTATGGAAAAAACTCTTTCCACAGTGGCGCAAGGGCAAATATATTTTACATTTATTATTTGTGAGTTACATAGCCCACATTTTTATGTTGTTGTGTACTCTTGCACTTCCTCGAGAACTGATTATACCTACACTGAAGAATATTTTGATTCCTACGATGACTTTATATCCTTTTGCTGCTGTTTTATTGGGTGTATTGCTGGTAAGGAGAATGAACTATTGGAAGATAAGAAATGAATTGATGCTCAGTGAAGAGAGAAACAGGAAGTTCATGAATGCCATTAGAGACGCTATGTTCATTAAGGATGAAAATTTTAAATATACTTTTTTCAACACTGCTTTTCAGAATCTGGTCAAATTGAAAAACAAAGAAATCATTGGGAATACTGACCGAGAAATTTTAGAACCCCGCATTGCTCAAATTTGTTCTTTTTCTGATATGAGAATTATTGAGCAGAATGATATGGTGGTGGAAGAGGATAATATTGATGGAAGAATATATAAGATTATTAAATTTCCTCTAAATTTTGGGAATGGACGGATAGGTGTAGGTGGTGTAATGAGAGATGTTACTGAAAACAGAAAAAAGAGCGCATTGCAATTGGCATTGCTTAATATATCACGGACTTTTCTTGAAAATATATCTCTTCATGAGTTTCTTCGAAGATCTCATGAAGAGCTGAAAAATGTGATGCAAGTTGAAAATCTATTTATTGCAATTTATAACGAAGCGGAAGATAAATATTCTTTCCCTTATTTTGTCGACGAATTTGACAATTATGAAGGTGCCGATTTGATGTCTCTGAATAACACACTTACAGACTATGTGAGGACATCTGCAAAAGGGCATCGGGTGAGACAGGAGGACATTGATGAAATTAACAAGGAATATGGATTGAGATTGCTTGGGACTGACACTCTAATATGGATGGGAGCGCCTTTGTTTGACCTCTCTCAAAAGAGTGTGATAGGAGTCGTGACTGTTCAAAATTATCACAATAAGGATGCTTATAATGATGAGGATTTAGTGACTCTTGAGATTTTTGCTGCATATATTGGACTATATTACGACAAACTGACCAAGATTGAAGATTTGCGATTGGCAAAGGAGCAGGCAGAGGAAAGCAATAAACTCAAAAGCGCTTTTCTTGCCAATGTCAGCCATGAAATACGTACCCCAATGACTAGTATTATCGGATTTACAGACATCTTGATGAATGAAGTTAAGGACGAGCGTCTTAAGGAGTATCTCTCTATTATCAACAATAGTACATATCGGCTTCTTAATACAGTTAATGATTTGATGGATATTGCAAAACTGGAGGCAGGACAAGTTGATGTAAGGCCGGAAAAATTTAATTTAGGGGAAGTTTTCGATACCGTTTATTCATTTTTTAGCAGTAGTTTCAATTCGGAGATTATGCTCAAAGTGGCTCCTTCAGCAGCAGTTGACATAGAGGTGTGTACCGATAAAACCAAACTTACTCAGATTTTTATTAATCTTGTAAGTAATGCTCAGAAGTTTACTAAAGCCGGATATGTGGAATTTGGTTTCTTTTATGAAGGTAACTTGGTCGAAGATCCGGATCATATAATTTTCTTTGTTAAGGATACCGGTTGTGGTATTGAAAACAGTGAGCTTGACAGGATATTCGAAAGGTTTTATCAGGTTGAAAATTCTTTCTCAAGATCAGTTGAGGGTACTGGGTTGGGATTATCTATAGTGAAAGAATTTGTTTCAATGCTTGGAGGAAAAATTTGGGTGGAATCTGAAGTTGGCAAAGGGACTACTTTTTATTTCACAATCAAGTTGCAAAACCCCTATTACTCACGTAGCAACCTATAATTTTTTAGTTATTTTACTTGTTTTACAGTTATTTCGTCTATAAATATAAACGCTTCACTACCTGCTCCCTGGTGCCATTGTGGGATTGTACCGTAGTTCTTGGCAAAGACTTTGACATATCTTATATGCTTTGCATCTGTTTCAACTGGAAACTCTCTTATTATCGGATTCATTTCTTTTTCATCTAAGCTGTTGTCTACTCTTCCTGCCAAAACGAAGTTAATGCCGTCTTGTGAAATATAATATTCAACATATCGTGGCATCCAAATCCAAGAGCGTGCATCTTGGAGAAATCCTCCGGAGATACTTTTTAAATCGGTAGGTTTACCAAGATCTATAATAGCCTCAAAATCTGTGTTCTGATAGCCTTGCCATCCTCCCAGCCTAAAATTTTTTTCACCTCGCAATCCGTCAATTAGGCCTTCGTCTCCATTTGCTGTGTAAAGAGAGCTGTAAGGTGAATTGATTTTTATCTTCCATTCTGGATTGACTTTGTTGAGCAAAGTGGTAACAATAAAGCTTCTTTTTCCATCTCTGTTTTCTGCATATGCGCTTATGGAAGTCGTGTTATCAATTTTTACAGGAGAGGAAAAGAGACTGAAGTCTTCGGTAGAATCTGTTTTAAAGTATATAGAACAACCTGTTTGTGCCTTAATATCAACAAAAGCAGAATCTTTGAAAATGAGACTGGGTGTTTCAAACCACGGATTAGTTACTATAGATTCTGCCTCTATCCTTGAAGAAGGTCTATCCTCTGGAGAGCAGCCAAATTCCGGATATGCCGTGTGGCTCATTTCAAAGAGAAGCTTTTTTCCAGACATAATGTCTTCATGCTTAATATATGATTTCAATTTATTCTGAGGTGAGGTAGTGAAAGCTGCAGATCTTACATATATGTTTTCATCGCTGTTAGAGGGTGCACTTATAATAAACTGTTTGCCATTGCCGGTATGAATTATGATTTTTTTGAATAATGGAGAACCTGTTGCATAGCTCTTATCTCCAGGACAAACAGAATAAAACCCCATAGAACTTAAAATATACCATGCAGACATTTGTCCACAGTCTTCATTACCGCAAAGCCCGTCGGGTGTTGGTTTATATAGATTGTTCATTATATTTCTTACTAATCTTTGAGTAGAGGCAGGTTGACCGGCATAATTGTATAAATATGCAATGTGATGACTCGGCTCGTTGCCATGAGCGTACATTCCTATCAAGCCTGTTACATCTGCAGATGTCCAGCCTTTCATTTTTGATGGAGCATTAAAGAGTGCATCGAGGCGTTTGATAAAGGCTGCATCTCCTCCTGATAGTTTTATAAATGTTTCAATGTCATGTGGTACATAGAAACTGTATTGCCATGAATTTGCCTCAGTATAATGAACATTGATTTCTGACGGATCGAAAGGGGTAAGCCATCTTCCGCGAATTTTAGGTTTCATAAAACCAGTAGTGCTGTCGAAGATGTTTTTGTAGAACTGTGCCCTTGTGATATACTCTCTGTATATTTCTTCATTGTCCAGTTGCTTTGCCATCATGGCTATGTTCCAGTCGTCATAGGCGTATTCAAGGGTTTTGGAAACAGATTCATGTTCTAACTCTGCAGGAACATATCCATATTCAGGGATAAGATCTATTGCGAATTCCTTAACTTTTGAACTGTTTACCATTGCTTGGAGTGCCTTTTGACCATCGAATCCCTTGAAACCTTTGGAATAGGCATCGTTAATCACCGACACTGAGTGATATCCTATCATGCAGTTGGTTTCATTGCCGCTAAGTTCCCAGATTGGGAGTTTGCCTGCCTGTTCATAGATAGAAAGAAAGGATTTAATGAAGTGGTTGTTTCTTTCATTCTCAATAATTGTAAAAAGCGGGTGCAATGCTCTATATGTGTCCCAAAGTGAAAAAACAGTATATTGATCATAATCTTCAGCAATATGGACTTTTCTATCCATGCCTCTGTATTCACCATTAACATCGGAGTATAGATTAGGAGATATGGCTGTATGATAAAGTGCTGTATAAAAGGTAATCAGATTGTTGTAATAATTGTCTCCTTCATATGGTACAACTTCTATTTTGCTCAAATACTTTTCCCACGCATCAGAAGTGCTTTTTCTGACTTGGTCAAAGTCCCATTTTTTGATTTCTGACATGAGGTTAAGTCGTGCATTATCGCATGATACAGATGAAATACCAACTTTTATTAAAATTTCTCCCGACTTGTTGGGAGAAAATGTAAGAAGCGCTTTTTTGTCGTCTGATTTTTCAGAGATTATTGGTTCGGAGAACTTCATGTAAAAATATAATATCTGATCTTTTGCCCAGGATGAAGAGCGTCTGTAGCCCTGTAGAGTATTACTGTCTATAATTTCAATGTGGGAATCGAGCAAAAGGTCTCTGTGGGTGAGGTCTAAAATTAATTGAGGGTTTCCGGGTATGGATTTACAATAGGTATATCTGTGCATTCCGGCTCTTTTGCCTGTTGTAAGTTCAGCAAGGATGTTCCCATTGTTGAGAAGTACTCTGTAGTAACCTGGAGAAGCAGATTCATTTTTATGAGAAAAAGGTGACTTGTAAAGCTCCCGGTCAATTATTTCATTTGTATATTCCACTACAGGCATTAGCAGAATATCACAGTAATCTTCACAACCTGTGCCGTTGAGATGAGTATGGCTGAATCCGTATATTGTTGAATCAGAGTAGTGATATCCAGAGCATCCATCCCAGCCGGAAAATCTTGTGTCAGGGCTAAGTTGCATCATTCCGAATGGATAAGTGGCACCTGGAAATGTGTGACCATGACCACCTGTGCCAATAAAAGGGTTTACATATTTGACAACTTTCTTAAAATCTTTATTGTTTGCTACCGAAACAGTGCATAATAGAGCATTGGTGATTATGGAAATAATCAATATGCGAAATAGTTGTTTCATAGCAAAATATCTAAAGATTCAATATGCTTTTGTAGAGAGCTTCAATCCCTTTGCGAACAGAAGTTTGAGGTTTATAACCAAATTCATTCTGCAGTTTTGTTGTGTCTGCATATGTGATTGTTACATCTCCTGGCTGCATCTCTTCCATTTGAATAATTGCCTTTTTACCGGTTACTTCTTCAATGGTTTTTATAAAGTCCAGAAGCGGGACAGGAGAGCTGTTGCCTATGTTATAAAGTTTGTAAGGGATAGCTCCTGAAGGAGAAGGAGAATCGATGACAGTAGAAAGACCTTGAATTATATCGTCGATATATGTGAAATCCCTGAACATATTTCCGTGATTGAACAGTCTGATGGGTCTACCTTCTATTATAGCTTTTATGAATATATCAGGAGCCATGTCAGGCCTTCCAAGAGGTCCGTAGACAGTGAAAAATCGAAGGCCTGTGGAAGGAATTTTATAGAGTGAGCTGTATGCATGTGCCATCAGTTCATCAGCTTTTTTAGTTGCAGCATACAGGCTTGCAGGAGAATCGCATTTGTCGTCTTCACTGAACGGAACTTTGCTGTTCATTCCATAGACACTGCTTGAGCTGGCGAATACAAGATGCTTTACAGGATTGTGCCTGCAGGCTTCCAAGATGTTCATAAATCCAATAATGTTGGAATTGATATAGGAGTAGGGTTTTTCTATTGAATATCTTACGCCTGCCTGTGCTGCAAGATTGCAAACTATATCAAATTTTTCATTATCAAAAAGATTATCGACAAGATTTTTGTCTGTCAAATCTCCTCTGATAAAGCGATAATTATCGTATTTTGTACTCCTGACTATTTGACCTGGTTCTGTCTCCTGGAAGTTAAAACCACTGATAAAACCTCTGTGGTATTTCAGGTTAACGTCGTAATAGTCGTTGAGATTGTCCAGACCAACCACTTCGGTTCCCTGTAAAGCATAGTGCATTGCTGCGTAATGCCCTATAAAACCTGCCGATCCGGTAATTAAAATCTTCATAATTTGTTATAGAATAATATAGAAATATTTTCCTACAGGATATTTTTCATATTTTTCGAGAAGTGTTGCGGCCTCTTTATCTTTTCCTAACATATGGGATTGTTTGACAAAGAGAATGGAACGTCTTCCGATTTGTCTGGACGGATCTTCCTTTTCCTCTGATATTCGCTTGTCAACAATGTTTTTCAACTCTTCGAGAGAGAGCTCTTGAAGTTGAGTTCCCAGATAAACGTCCAAATTATCAGCTTGTTTAAGTCTGTAATATACAAAGTTACTAATTCCCTCTTTTTCTGCAACCTCTTTGGCTTCTTTACAAAGAGTTCCCATACCAATAAAGGGATTTAATTGAGGGACAGCAAATGAGGCAACAAAAACTGACAAAAGGATTCCTGCACTCAAAGTTGAGATAACTCTGTATATCTGCATCTTATTGCTGTGAAGTATATACAGAGATAAAATTCCCGCTGTTGAAACAATTGTAAGAGCAGTGGGAATTAAAATTGAAGCAGGAGGCGTAACAGTGTATGTTTCAGGCCTGTTTGATGACATAACATAGATGAAATAGGCAGGTGTGATCAGAGCGAGAAGAAATGCCGGTATCTCAAGAGAAATTTTAACAAACCTTGAAGGTCCAAAACCTGTAGCTCCAAATTTAGGTAGCCAAAGGAGAGTCAGATATATGAAAAAAGGAAATGCAGGAAGTAGATAAATTTGCAGTTTTGAGCTAATAAGTGAGAGTAAAGCGAATGTGGAAAGGGCTACAACCATGAAAAACTTTTCCAGGGTTGAACTATACCCTTCGTTGATCTTAGCTCTTTTGGAGATACCTGTTACCATCATCGCTATTACCAGTATTGACCAGGGAAAGAGAGAATATAAGATTGATATAAAGTAGTAATAAAATGGCTCTTTGTGATGGAAAGAGTTAACAGCGCGATTGACTGTCTGGTTGAAAAGGAGATTGTTGAGATACTCTTTTCCTCCTTCTGCCCAAACCATGCCAAACCATACCAAACAAAGGACAAGCAAAACGGAGAGTGTTTTTATTCCCCAAAAACGTCCGATCGCCTTATAGTCTTTTCTGAGAAGAAGGAAAGTGACTGTTGAGACAAACGGTACCAGGATACCAATTGGCCCTTTTGAAAAGATTGCCATAAAGACCAGGAGAGGAAACAGTAATCCGTCAAACTTTTTGCCATCTCCCATATACATGCGGTAAAAAACATAGAGGGAGAGAGTTATGAACATGCACATCAACATGTCCATTCTAGCCACAACTCCTGCGCCCATGAAATAAACGCTTGTCAAAAGCATTAATTCCCCTGCAATTAAAGCCTGCCTATTGACATACTTACTTATCCACTTATCCATAACATAGATAGTTATTATGGCTGGGAGATATGAAAACAAAGCAAGAAAAAACATGCTGTGATGGCCGAACAACAGTTTGCCAGCCATTACTATCCATAGATAGAGTGGGGGTTTATCGGCATAGGGGATGCCGTGATTTGTAAATGTAAATAGATTGCCATTCCTGATAGCTTCATCAGCAATACTTAGATATCGTAATTCATTGTCGGGCGTGAAATCTCTTAAAATAAAAAGAGGAATGACTGCGGCCAGATAAATCAAAAATCTATATTTTTCGAGTAGTCTCATTGACTGTTTTTTCCCTGTTTAGTATAAATGATAATGTTTCGTATGTAGGCAATGAATCCGGCACTTTGTCCCAAAATAAGAATCGGATCCAGACGAATAAGTGCGTAGATAATTATAAGAGAAGAACCTGTGAGACTTATTATCCAGAAACCAAGTGGCAGAATGGATTCGTTTCTCTTTGCAGAGTAGATGATCTGATAAATAAAGCGAAATGTAAACAATATTTGTCCAAAAGATCCGAAAATTACAAGCCAAATAGGGATTTTATCGTTTTTAAGAAATGTTGAGACAAAGTGATCAAAATTGTCGGCAGCAAGCACTATGGCAATGACAGGAGTTACCAGAAGTAAAATCCTTAGTACTTTGTACATTTTTGCCCATATTCCCTTGATTTTCAAATTCCATATATAAATATAGTAAGAAATCATCTGACCAAGAATAATTGCAAAATCCTCTCTTAGCCAACCATAAATAAAGAACAGGTAAGAGGCTATCAGACTCAAAATCCAAAATATAGAGGGAGAAAGAACCTTTTTTGCCCTTTCTGAGAGTATCCATTGCAAGATTGTGCGAGCTCCAAAAAAGAGTTGGGCAATCAGGCCTATTACATATATCATTGATTAATTAAGGTTGTTGGTTGATATGCTGTAGTTTATATATCTTTTTTTCATCCATCTGTAGGCAAAACAGTCTATAAAGGGACCCACCATACGGTTTGCCAGGTTATATTTTGATTTGCCTGCAACTCTTGGAAAATGTCTGACAGGAACTTGTTTGACTGTACCGTCTGGTTGTAACATTATCAACGCAGGCAGGAATCGATGCATTCCTGTGAAGAGAGGTATCCTCTTTGCATAGTCTGTGCGTAATATTTTAAGAGGACAACCTGTATCTTCAATTCCATCCTTAGTCATAAAACGTCTGAAACTATTGGCAATTCTTGAGGAGATACCCTTAATGAACGAATCTTGCCGGTTTTGTCTAATACCCATAACCATGGCATAGTCGTTGACAAATGGTATTAGAAGGTGGAAATCTTCAGGAGCTGTTTGGAGATCTGCGTCAATATATCCTATAAAAGGGGAAAATGCATTATCAATTCCAGCTTTCATGGCTGTGCTCAGTCCACCGTTTTTTGTGAGATTGACAAAGAAAAAGGAGTTATGTTTTGTACATACCTCCTCTATTTTTTCTTTACTGGAGTCTATTGAACCATCATTTACAAAAAGTATGCATGAAGGAAAATCTGCAGAGCTTTCTATAAATTTTGACAGTCGTTCCTCGAGTGACTTGATGTTGTCTTCTTCGTTATATACAGGTACTATTATAGTGAGCTTATAATCTGCTGTTTTATTCATATTCAAAATTTTGCTCCAAAGTTACTATTTTTTTGTTTTTTTGATGGTTTTTGGTAAAGATGAATATTAACATAAGCAATGAGGCCATAAAAGCCATAGCTGCACCAAAATAGAATGGAGCGCCATTTCCAATACTGTCATACAACTTCCCGGCTATCAAGCTGGCAGGGAGCAGTGTTATTCCAAGAACTGCATGGTAGATTCCAAAGGCAGTACCTTTTAAATCCTTACCAACAATATCTGATATAAAAGCTTTTTGGGATGTGTCTGATAGAGCACTATAGAAGCCATATGGAATAAAGAGCAGAATTAACACAATAGCTTTTGAAGATAGACCAAAAAAAAGATAAGTCAGGGCATACACCATGAAGCCTGCAAAAATAAGCTTCTCTCTGCCGATTTTATCTGATAAAATTCCAATTGGTAGTGAAAAAATAACTGATACAGTATTGAACAGCATATATATGAACGGTACCCAGGCGTCTTTGACTCCAACTTCAGAACTTTTGACGAGTAATAGTGCATCGGTGGAGTTGCCAAGAGTAAAAATGAACACTATAAATATAAAAATGTAAAATCTCCTGGGTAACTGATTAATCTTAAATTTGTTATTTTCTTTTTCAACAGGTCTTCTGGTATCCTTAATCAGGAAAATAATGGTTATTACTCCAATAAATGCTGGGATGGCTGCCCATATAAAAATTAAGCGGTAATTATGAGGAAAGGCAATCAACAGAAGTGCTGCCAAAAGAGGACCGATAATTGCTCCGCTGTTGTCCATGGCTTTATGGAAACCAAAATTCTTACCGGCATCTTTTTTATCTACAGAATCTCCAATAAGTTTATCTCGAGGAGCAGCACGAAGCCCTTTTCCAACTCTTTCAGTGAATCTTAGAGCAAGTATATGAAAGGGAATTTTTGCAAGAGCATATAATGGTGTTACTATGGCTGTTACACCATATCCAATTATCATGAATGGTTTGCTGCGCCCAATCTTGTCGCTCCAGAATCCTGAAATAAATTTAAGGAGTGAAGCAGTGCTTTCAGCTATTCCCTCTATCAATGAGATAACAGTCTTTGATGCCCCTATTGATAGTAGAAATAATGGCATTACACTGTATACCATTTTGGTAGAAGTATCAGTGAAAAAACTTGTAAGCCCTATATAGAATACATTTTTATTAAGGCCAAGCCTGTTTTTATGCTCTTTAGTCATTTACTGTGGAATTTTTCAACTTGCTGTTTTTAATGCCATATGTAAAGTAAATAATAATACCTATAATTAACCATATCAAGAATCTCATCCAGTTTGCAATTCCAAGTTCAGTAATGAGATACATGTTTATCAGTAATCCCAATACCGGAATAAGAGAAAGAGACCTCTTCACGGATATGTATACTATGTACGATGCACAGATTAGAAAGCCGTACATGGGAATATTTGTTGCTTTATAACCAGAAAAAAATGTTTTAAGTCCATCGAGATTGAAGCAAATAAGAGCGATTGTTATGATAATTACAATTGGGGGAAGAAATAGTTTACTGTTATAGTAAGGGACTCTGAATCCTGTTTTTTCATTTCTTTCTTTGGATTGAATCTCATCTCTATTTATAATAAGTATTCCTGCGCAAACCACAATAAATGCGAAAAGTGTTCCGATGCTTGTGAGATCGGTTACTTCTGTAAGATTAAGAAAGAGTGTTGGCAATGCCACAAATAATCCTGTGATAACGGTTGAAAATGAAGGGGTATGAAATTTTTTATGAACTTTTCCAAACCTTTTGGGAAGTAATCCGTCACGACTCATGCTCATCCATATTCTTGGTTGTCCTACTTGAAATACAAGTAATACACTTGCCATTGCAAAAATGGCACTGATTGCTATTATTCCTGAAAGCCAGTTAATATTCAGTTTGTGAAATACAAATGCAAGAGGGTCTCCAACGGCGAGTTCTTTGTAACTTACCATACCAGTAAGTACAAGGCTGATAGCCACATAGAGTACTACACATATAATCAACGAATAAAACATGGCACGAGGAAGGTCTTTCTGAGGGTTTTTACACTCTTCTGCTGTTGTGGAAATGGCATCGAAACCTATATATGCAAAAAAGACAGCCGAAACACCTTTGAGTACTCCTCCAAGACCATTTGGTGCAAAGGGGGACCAGTTGTCTGTATTGACGTAGAATGCTCCGACAGATATCACAACCAGAAGTATTATCATCTTTACCAGAACCATAATGTTACTTGCAATCTTTGTCTCTTCAATGCCTATGTATACCAGCACCGTAATCAGGACTACAATAGAAAAGGCCGGTATATCTCCTATTAGACGTAATCCTGCAATTTGAGGAGCTTTAGTCCATGCCATATATGATTCCTGAAGAGCTGAAGTAAGTGAGTCGAAATTCGTGCCTGCAGCCATTTGGACGCAGGCTTCACGAAAACCTCTTGAAGCTGAAAGATAGTCTGTAGTAATGAACTCGGGAATTTTTACTCCAAAACCATTCATCATACCTGTGAAATAGTCTGACCATGAAATAGCTACTGCAATATTACCAACTGCATATTCCATAATAAGTGTCCATCCTATCACCCATGCCACCAACTCTCCAAAACTTGCATAAGCATATGTATATGCACTTCCACTTATTGGTATTCTTGATGCAAACTCAGCATAACAGAGAGCTGAAAAACCACAAGCAATGGCTGTGAAAACGAAAAGAAGAGAAACGGCCGGACCTCCGCTATAAGCAGCATTGCCTATTGTACTGAAGATCCCTGCACCTACTATTCCGGCTACCCCGAGAGCCGTAAGATCCAATACAGTTAGATTCCTTTTTAATTGGGGGTTGCTTAAATCTGCATTTGAGCTGTTTAGAATGTGGCTTATGGATTTTTTCCTAAAAAGCTTTTCATTCATCAGTTATTGTTTAAGTTGTCAAATTTAATGATTCTTGTTAATTATATTTTTTAAATTTGTTATAATATTAAATTAAATGTTTATGAAAAAATTCACAATCTTTTTCTGTCTGTTTTTATTTTTTCAGATTTTAGTCAATGGAGAACCGGTCAATACAGGTGCAACAGAGGCAAGGCTGCTGCGTTTTCCAGATATTTGCGGAGATCAAATTGTTTTTTCCTGTGCAGGTGATCTTTATATTGTCAGTGCTGATGGAGGTGTTGCAAGAAAACTGACCTCAAACATTGGTTATGAGATGTTTCCTCGATTTTCTCCTGATGGTAAGATGATAGCATTTACAGCCCAGTACGATGGGAATACTGAAGTTTATGTTATTCCTTCTACCGGAGGAGAGCCAAGACGACTTACTTATACTGCGACTCTTGAAAGAGACGATATAGGAGACCGTATGGGACCAAATAATATTGTAATTGATTGGACACCAGATGGCAAAAATATTTTATACAGAACAAGAGCCTATTCCTTCAATGATTTTACTGGTCAGTTGATGACAGTACCGGTTGATGGAGGACTTTCCACAAAAATTCCTCTTAAGAATGGTGGCTTTGCAAGTTTTTCTCCTGATGGCAAAAAGCTGGCCTACAACTATGTTTTCAGAGAATTCCGTACATGGAAGAGATATAAGGGAGGGATGGCCGATGATATCAGAATATTTGACTTTGCATCAAAGACTTCAGAGAAAATTACGGACAATCTCAATCAGGATATAATCCCGATGTGGTCTGCAGATGGGAAGAAAATATATTATATTTCAGACAGGGATAATTATATGAACCTTTACGAGTATGATATTGCTTTCAAGAATACCAGGCAACTTACTAAATATAACGAATATGACATAAAATTCCCTGCAGCAGGTGAAAATGCAATTGTCTACGAGAATGGGGGATACATTTATAAATACAGCATGGTTTCCGCTAAGGCCGAGAAAGTTCCGATTTATATCACGAATGATATAACATGGTCGCGTCCGGTATGGAAAGATCTTTCCAAAAGTATATCATCATTTTCTCTTTCTCCAAATGGAGAGAGAATTCTTGGAGTTGCGAGGGGAGACATTTTTTCTATTCCTGCAAAAAAGGGTATAACTTACAATCTTACCAATTCTTGTGAAGCTAATGACAAATCTGCAGATTGGGCTCCCGATGCAAGCGGTTATGCTTATATTTCCGATAAGGACGGAGAGTTCAACATTTGGTTCAGGGATATAAAAAGCGGCAAGGAACGTAAACTTACAGATATAAAAGGGTATATTTTTGGATTTGAATGGTCTCCTGATGCCAAGTATATTGCATGGAGCGAGAAGAAAAATACTCTTAATATTCTTGAAGTTGCGACAGGCAGAAATTATGTTGTCGAGGAGTCTGGTGTTGGACCAATTAATGATTACAACTGGTCTCCTGATAGCCGCTACCTTGCCTATACAAGACCCGGAAAAGAGATGAATACTATTGTTATATATGATGTTAAAGATAAAGGTAAATTTCAGATAACAGACGAATGGTACAATTCTGGCTCGCCTAATTTCAGCAAGGAGGGTAAACATCTGCTTTTTGTTTCTGCCCGCACCTTCAATCCAATTTATGGTCAAACAGAGTGGAATCATGTTTACACCAACATGTATAAGATATATGTTATTCCATTGACAAAGGATGCTTTTATTCCTTTTGCTCCTGAGAATGATGTAATAGCTACCGAAAAAGCAGATACAGATAAAGCACCTGCCGATAAGAGTGCTGCTGACAAGAAAAGTGAATTACAGTATAATTTTGATAATATTTCTTCAAGAATAGTTGAACTTCCCGTGGAAGCAGGATATTACGGCAATTTGCATATGATCGGAAAGAACATCTATTATTCAAGTAGAAAGGGTGGGGTGATGTATGACCTGGAAACTCGCAAGGAGACAGATTTAAATGCAAGACTGATTTTTGCCTCCGGTTACAAAAAAGTTCTTGCCATCTCAGGTAATTCAATGCAGGTTATGGACATTCCGAAAAGTAGTGTGTCAATTACTTCGCCTGTCCCTGTAGGAGGGGTCAAAAAACTTGTAGACTATCATAAGGAATGGATGCAGATTTACAATGAGACCTGGAGGCAAATGAGAGATTTCTTTTATGCAAGCAACATGCACGGTGTAGATTGGAATAAAATATATAAGCGTTATGCAGAACTGGTACCTTATGTAAATCATCGTTCTGATCTTACATATATTTTAGGGGAAATGATAGGAGAATTGAATGTAGGTCATGCATATTCCCAAAATGGAGAACATCCTGAAGCTCCAAGAATTTCAACAGGTTTGCTGGGTGCAGAGTTTTCAAAGGATAAGTCAGGCTTTTTCAAGGTTGAGAAAATAATTCAGGGTGCCAATTGGGACAAGTCAACTCGTTCACCTTTTACTATGCCTGGTTCAGAAGTTAAGGAGGGTGAGTTTATACTGTCCATAAACGGTCAATCTGTAAAAGATTGTCAGGATATATTCGAATTGCTTCAGGGGACAGCAGGAGTTGTAACTGAATTTGAAGTTAATTCAGTTCCTGATTTTGCCGGTTCAAGAAAAGTTTTGGCCGAACCTCTTGCAAGTGAGGCATCTCTTCGTTATTACAACTGGGTTGAAAATAATATTCGTAAGGTAAATGAAGCTACAAATGGAGAAGTTGGATATATACACATTCCGGACATGGGAGTGCCTGGCTTGAATGAGTTTGTAAAACACTATTATCCACAGCTCTCAAAAAAGGCATTGATAATTGATGATAGAGGTAATGGAGGCGGCAATGTCTCTCCGATGATTTTAGAGAGATTGCAACGTACTATCACCTATTTCTCAATGCATACAAACCAGAAAGAGGGAGATGTTAACCCTGTAGGTACTTTCCAGGGTCCAAAGGTATTGTTGGTTAATGAGTATTCTGCATCAGATGGAGATATCTTCCCATATAGATTCAAATATAATAAACTTGGAACTGTTATCGGCCGCAGAACATGGGGTGGAGTTGTAGGATATAGCGGTACAGTTCCTGTAGTAGATGGTGGATCTATTGTTACACCGTCATATGCCCCATTTGCAGCTGATGGAAGTGGATGGATTATTGAAGGCAGAGGGGTTGAACCTGATATAGAGATATTTAATGACCCTTATAAGGAGTTTATTGGTGAAGACGAACAGCTTGAGAAGGCGATAGAGGTAATTAAGAAGCAGATGAAGGAGTATAACTACAAACCTGCAACAATTCCTCCATTTCTCGATAAAAGTCCAAAATAATTTTTAATTGGTATTGTCGAATAAAATTTTTTATACATTTGCATTTCAAAGACTGAATTACCGGAGATAAACTGATGAACCAATTTGCCAACAGTTACTTATTCTTGATTAGTGGGCTTTTACAGAGTCACACTCCGGTGGTTTTTGCTAAAGAGGATCTATCTCTACTATCTTCAGTCAGTGGTGTCATATCAGTGATTACCTCTGTCATTATTATTTCTGTGATTATTCTAGTCATTAGCACGGGATAGGATCCTTTAAAGTGTAGAAGATATATTTAAATATAAATGAAGCTTGCTTTAACGGGATCCTGTAAAGCGAGCTTCATTTTTTTTTGCATAATTCAAACATTACAGTATGAAAAATTTAAGAAGCACTCTATCAACAACGGGAAGAAAAATGGCCGGAGCACGAAGTCTCTGGCGGGCAAACGGCATGAAAGAAGAACAATTCGGTATGCCGGTGATTGCAGTTGTTAATTCATTCACACAATTTGTCCCCGGTCACCTACATCTTCACGAAGTTGGGCAGGAGATAAAGCAAATTATTGAAGCTGAAGGCTGTTTTGCTGCAGAATTCAATACTATAGCCATTGACGACGGGATAGCAATGGGACACGATGGCATGCTTTATTCGCTTCCTTCGAGGGATCTTATTGCTGACAGTGTGGAGTACATGTGTAATGCTCATAAGGTTGATGGAATGATCTGTATATCAAACTGTGACAAAATAACTCCTGGAATGGTAATGGCCGCTATGAGGTTAAATATTCCGTCTGTTTTTATTTCTGGTGGTCCAATGGAGGCGGGTAGAATTGATGACAAAGATTATGATTTAATTGATGTGATGGTTAGTGGTGCGGATGTCTCTTATCCTGAAGAGAAATTGGCAATACTTGAAAAAAATGCTTGTCCTACTTGTGGGTGTTGTTCGGGCATGTTTACTGCCAATTCTATGAATTGTCTGACTGAGGCTCTGGGATTGTCACTTCCCGGTAACGGAACACTTGTGGCCACTCATTCTTTGCGAAAGGATCTCTTTTCAAAGGCTGCCAAACTTATAGCCAAAAACACGAAAGACTATTATTTCAACTCTAAAGATGAGATATTGCCAAGAAACATTGCAACAAAGTCTGCCTTTATGAATGCTATGGCTCTCGATATTGCAATGGGTGGGTCGACAAACACTGTGCTTCATCTTCTTGCCATAGCCAATGAAGCCGAAGTAGATTTTAAAATGGAAGATATTGATTCTCTTTCAAGGATTGTACCTGTTATTTGCAAAGTAGCACCTAACAGTCATTATCATATGCAGGATGTACACAGAGCAGGGGGTGTAATGAGAATTTTAGAAGAGTTGGCCTCCAAAGGTGTTTTGGATTTATCAGTTCATAGGGTGGACTGTGCAACTCTTGGAGAAGCAATTGAAAATAACAGCATCCAAAATCGGCAAGCTGATAAGAATGTGCTTAATTTCTATTTAGCAGCTCCCGGTATGAGACACAATTATAAGTTGGGTTCACAAAATAATTATTACGATCAACTTGACAGAGACTCAGTTAATGGTTGTATAAGAGATATAAAACACGCTTATTTAAGAGACGGAGGTTTGGCTGTCTTGAAGGGTAATCTTGCATTAAATGGATGTATTGTTAAAACGGCAGGTGTAGATGACTCTATTTTACAGTTTAGAGGAAGAGCTATTGTTTTCGAATCACAGGAAGAGGCCTCTGAGGGCATTTTGAGTGGCAACGTTCATCCCGGTGATGTTGTGGTTATTCGCTATGAAGGTCCAAAAGGAGGGCCGGGAATGCAAGAAATGCTTTACCCTACTTCATATCTTAAATCCATGAAACTCGACAAAGAGTGTGCTCTTATAACTGACGGCAGATTTTCAGGTGGGACCTCCGGTCTTTCTATAGGACATGTTTCGCCTGAGGCAGCTGCAGGAGGAAATATCGCGCTTATAAAGGATGGGGATATTATAGTCATAGATATTTCTAAGAGATTGGTTTCAGTTGAACTTTCAGAGTCAGAAATAGAGAAAAGACGTCACGAAATGCTCTCAAATGGTAATAATGCATTTTCTCCTCTTAATCGTGACAGGTATATAAGTAAGTCTCTAAAAGCTTATGCCATGCATGTTTCATCGGCAGATAGAGGCGGAGTAAGAGTAATTGATTAATTGTAAAGGAGCTATGAAAAATATTGTAAAAGGGTCTGAGGCGTTATTGCAGACACTTATTGAAGAGGGCGTTTCAACAATTTTTGGATATCCCGGGGGTACAATGATTCCTCTTTACGATGAACTTTATAATTTTAAGGGTAAGATCAACCATATTTTGGTAAGACACGAACAGGGAGCTGTTCATGCTGCTGAGGGCTATGCAAGAGCAACCGGTAAGGTGGGAGTTGCAATAGCTACTTCTGGTCCAGGAGCTACCAACCTGGTGACAGGAATAGTAGATGCCTTTATGGATTCAACGCCTCTTGTATGTATTACTGCTCAGGTCAATCTGGATAAATTGGGAACAGATTTTTTTCAGGAGGCAGATATTGTCGGTATTACAATTCCCGCTACTAAATGGAGTTACCAAATAACTAAGGCTTCAGAAATTACAGGGATTGTTTCCAAAGCTTTTTGTATTGCATCTTCAGGCAGGCCGGGACCTGTCTTGATAAGTATTACAAAAAATGCACTTGTAGAGGATGTGGACTATCAATATGTTCGTTACACCTCTTCTCGTTTAAATAAGCAATTCTTCAAAACAAAACTTGAAGTAGAGATTTCCGAAGCTGTCAGAATGATTAATAACGCTGAGAGGCCGATGATTATTGCAGGTCAGGGCGTTATACTTTCAGGGGCGGAGAGAGAACTATTGAAATTGGCGGAAAGAGGTAATATCCCTGTTGTCTCAACACTTATGGGACTTTCAGCTGTATCGAGTAATCATCCTCTTTTCATGGGAATGGTGGGTATGCACGGTAATGTGGCGCCAAACAAAATGACTCAGCAGAGTGATCTTATAGTGGCAGTAGGTATGCGTTTCAGTGACAGAGTTACAGGTAATACAGAGAAATATGCCCCAAATGCAAAGATTATTCACATTGATATAGACAAAGCTGAATTCAACAAGAACGTCAAAGTTGATCTTCCCTTGTGGGGTGATGCAAGGGGAATTTTAGGGAAAATAGCTCCGGAAGTTAAATTCAATGAGAGAAAAGAGTGGTTTTCCTTTATTAGTGAATATTTGGAGAAAGAGCGTAAAATGATAATCAATAAACTTATGAAGCATGATCCTAACGGCATGATAAGCATGGCTCAAGCTGTAGATTGCGTTGCCAGATTGTCTGGGGGAGAGGCAATTATTGTGACAGATGTAGGTCAAAATCAAATGTTTGGTGCGAGGTATTCAAAATTCAATGGCAAAAGAAGTTTTATTACCTCAGGAGGTTTGGGCACAATGGGTTATGGACTTCCTGCCTCCATTGGAGCAAAAATGGGTGTTCCTGACAAGGAAGTTGTACTTATTACCGGTGATGGAGGGTTCCAAATGTCTATTCAGGAACTTGGGACTATTCTTCAATCTCAAATTAAGATAAAAATTTTGTTGCTAAATAATTCATATCTCGGAATGGTAAGACAATGGCAACAGCTTTTTTACGACAAACGATATTCGTTTACCGAATTGATAAATCCTGATTTCATGAAAATAGCCCAGGCATATAACATCGCTTCAAGAAAAATTGAGCATTGTTCAGAGCTCGAAGAAGGAGTAAAGGAGATGTTGTCAAGCGAAGGAAGTTTTCTTCTTGAAGTAGTAGTAAGGAGGGAAGAGAATATTTTTCCCATGGTTCCTTCAGGAGCTTCATTAGACGAATCAATTTATAATGCAGATAACTAAATAATAACGATATGAAAAGGGAATACATAGTAGTAGCTAATGTTAATAATCAGATTTCTGTTTTGAACAGAATTACATCAGCTTATCTTAAGAGACATATTAATATAGAGAGTCTCAATGTGTCTAGGTCTTACATAAAAGGTGTAAGTACAGTAATGATTTCTGCAATAACAACTGCTGAAATAATAGAAAGAATTGTCAATCAGCTTGGAAATATTATAGATGTGCATTCTGTTGACTATTTCCAGAGGGAGGATGTAATCTTCAAGGAACCGGCTCACTATAAGATATTAAAACACAACATTAATCAATAAACACAACTTAAATTAATTAGTAAAATGGCAAAGATGAATTTTGGTGGCGTTATGGAAAACGTCGTAACAAGGGATGAATTTCCACTTTCAAGAGCATTGGAAACACTCAAGGATGAGACAATCGCAGTAATCGGGTATGGAATTCAGGGTCCGGGGCAGTCTCTTAATCTCAGAGATAATGGCTTTAAGGTAATTGTCGGTCAAAGAAAAGGTTCAAAGAGTTGGGATAAAGCTGTTGCCGACGGTTGGGTGCCTGGAGAGTCGCTTTTTGAAATAGACGAAGCTTGCAATAGAGGTACAATCATTCAATACTTGCTTTCGGATGCTGGGCAAATAGAGCTTTGGCCAGTAGTGAAAAAATCTCTTACACCCGGAAAGGCACTCTATTTTTCACATGGATTTGGAATAACCTATAGTGATCGAACAGGCATTGTGCCTCCTAAGGATGTGGATGTTATACTCGTGGCTCCTAAAGGTTCAGGGACATCTCTCAGGAGACTTTTTCTTGAAAAAAGAGGATTGAATTCAAGCTATGCAATTTATCAGGATGCAACAGGGAAGGCTTTTGAGAGGACTATTGCTCTTGGAGTTGGCATAGGTTCAGGTTATCTTTTCGAGACTACATTTAAAAAGGAGGTTTATTCTGATTTGACAGGTGAGAGAGGAACTCTTATGGGTGCCATTCAAGGTATTTTTGCAGCGCAATACCAAACATTACGTGAGAACGGACATACTCCTTCTGAGGCATTTAACGAGACAGTTGAGGAACTCACTCAAAGCCTGATGCCACTTGTGTCTGAAAATGGAATGGACTGGATGTATGCCAATTGTTCTACAACAGCACAGCGTGGTGCTTTAGACTGGTGGAGGAAGTTTAGAGATGCCACTCTTCCTGTCTTTACCGAACTATACAGAGAGGTAGCAAAAGGCAATGAGGCTCAGCGTTCAATTGATTCTAACAGTATGTCGGATTACAGGAGTAAACTTGATGCTGAACTTAAGGAATTGAGAAATAGTGAAATGTGGCAAGCAGGAGAAGCAGTCAGATCTCTCAGACCGGAAAGGAGCGGAGAAAATAAAAGTTGAAATGGGCTATTTCCCTCATATAAAGGATATCTCAAGAGCGCGGATAACAATTAATCCTGTCATTAATGCTACTCCTCTTATGCAGAATCTAAATCTCTCAGAACGTTATGGTGCCAATGTTTTGCTGAAGCGTGAAGATCTTCAGGTTGTTCGTTCATACAAAATAAGAGGAGCTTTTAACAAAATCAGCAGCTTGACAAAAGAGCAGCTTAAAAGGGGGGTAGTTTGTGCAAGTGCAGGAAATCACGCACAGGGTGTGGCTTACTCTTGCTGCAGGTTGGGGATAAAAGGTGTAATTTATATGCCTGCCACAACTCCAAAACAAAAGATTAATCAAGTAAAAATGTTTGGTAAAGAGCAGATTGAAATTGTGTTGACTGGAGATACCTATGATGCTGCATGTGATGAGGCCAAAAAATTTTCTGCTGAACAGGGGATGACTTTCATACATCCTTTTGATGACCCTAAAATCATTGAAGGCCAAGCTACAATTGGTATGGAAATATTGCAGGACGCCAATGATAAAATTGACTATCTGTTTGTCCCTATAGGAGGTGGAGGTCTTGCATCAGGAATAGGTGCATACTTTAAACAGGTTAGTCCAGAGACCAGGATTATAGGTGTTGAACCAGAAGGAGCTAAAAGTATGAGACTTGCATTTGACAGAGGTGAGATCGCTTCCCTTGAATCAGTAGATGGATTTATTGATGGTGCTGCAGTAAAGAGAGTTGGTGAGTATACCTATCCTATTTGCAAAGCTGTTTTGGATGATTTAATAGCTGTCCCAGAAGGGGCTGTCTGTTCCACAATACTGGAATTGTACAATAAAAATGCTATTGTTGTGGAGCCTGCAGGGGCACTTTCTATTACTGCTCTGTCGAAATATTCAGATCAGATAAAAGGTAAAAATGTGGTATGTATCGTTAGCGGAAGCAATAATGACATAACCAGAATGGAAGAGATAAGAGAAAGATCTCTACTTCACGAAGGGTTGAAACACTATTTCATTATTCGTTTTCCTCAGCGTTCGGGTGCATTACTCTCTTTTGTGAGAGATGTGCTTGGTCCGGGAGACGATATTACCCACTTTGCATATGCCAAAAAAAATAATAGGGAACAAGGGCCGGCTGTTGTTGGAATAGAGCTGGCCTCAAGCTCCGATTTTCCAAAGCTGATAGAGAGGATGAATCAAAAAAAGATTGTATATGAATATCTTAACGATAATCCGGATCTTTTCGGATTTTTAATAGTATAAGCTATCTTCATCTTAGTTCATCTTCGAGCAGGAGAGAGAGGCTAGTCTTTGCATCCCTGTATTTTATAATTATCGGGGTGTAGAGATGTATCCCCATCTCTCTGCCTGCTCCTCTTTTTAACGGACGGCTTCCTGCTACCACTACAGCATTTTCGGGGATGGTCAGATGACCACTTCCGGTTGATGTCAGAAACTCTCCGGTTGTGGAGTCAAAAACAGCTGTAGATCTGTTGAGAACAACTCCTGTGCCTATTACTGCATTTTGTCTGACAACAGTGCCTTCGTATATTCCGCAGTTTCCTCCAATGAATACATTGTCTTCTATGATGACAGGCAAGGCGCCTACAGGTTCAAGTACACCACCAAGCTGAGATGCTGCTGACAGGTGTACATTTTTGCCTACCTGAGCGCAAGATCCAACTAATGCATGAGAATCTATCATACTCCCAGCATCTACATATGCTCCAATATTTATGTAAGATGGAGGCATGACTACTGTATTTGTGGCAAGATAGGAGCCACCTCTTATGGAACTCCCGCCTGGGACAATACGTACGCCACTTTGAAGTGTTATATTGCTGAGAGGTATTGTGTCTTTATCGAAAAATTTAAATGGATTGCATCGTAGTTCATCTATTTTGCCCAATCTAAATCCCCACAAAATAGCCTCTTTGACCCAATGGTTTACTTTCCACTCACCATCAATTTTATTAGCAACTCTTATCTCTCCACTTTCGAGCCCTTTAATTATCTCTTCGAAAGCTTGTTTTTCAATTGTGTGATTGCCTATCCCGCAATTATTTTCATAAATAGATTTATAGTTTTTCATATGCTGACAGAGTCTCTTTCATGATTTTAACTGTGTTTTGAGTACCAGCACAAAGAGGTGGTCTGAGAATGTTGTGAGAGAGTCCCAAAATATTGAGTGCTGCCTTAACGGGTATGGGATTACTTTCTATGAAGCAGTTTTTGAAAAGGGGTAATAATTTATAATGAAGAGCCCTTGCAGCTGCCATATCTCCTGACATGATTTTTTCAACCATCGATACTACAATTTCGGGAGCTATGTTTGAAGCTACACTTATAACTCCTTTGGCACCTGACGCCATTAGTGAAAGTGTTTCATCGTCGTTTCCACTTAAAACGCTAAATCTTTCAGGACAGTTTCTGATAATTTCGCATATTTGAGCGTAGTTGCTGGAAGCTTCTTTTATCCCTGCAATATTTTCAATTTCTGCAAGTTTAAGAGATGTTTCTGCGCTCAAATTGACTCCTGTCCTGCCTGGAACATTATATATGATAATAGGTTTGTCTGTTGAAAGAGCTATTTCTTTGAAATGATTATATAGGCCAATTTGAGTCGGTTTGTTGTAGTAGGGAGTTACTATCAGAAAAGCATCAGCCCCATATTTTTCTAACAGTTTGATATTTTCAAGCACATGTTTTGTGCAATTAGAACCTGCACCAACAATAATTGGAAATTTCGAGCCACATTCTTCTTTGGTAATTTCAAGAAGACGTATCTTTTCTTCAGTTTCGAGACACGGTGTCTCGGCTGTAGTTCCAAGAGGAACAAGGAAATGAATGCCAGCATCTATCTGGCGTTTTACCAGATTTCGGTAGGAGTTGTAATCAACAGTAAAATCGTTGTTAAAAGGTGTCACCATGGCCGTTCCGCATCCGGCAATTTGAAGATGTCTCATAAGTTGTTAAATATTAAATTGTTAATGTTTTAAATTGTCACTCATTCCATATTGTTTTATTAAATTTCTCTTCGAGCAGTTCTCTAAATTCATATATACCCGTAATTTGTTCACTCCAGAGTGCTGCCATAACTGCTCCTTCGGCAAATCCTCTGCGTGAGAATGCTTCATGTTTAAGTACTATTCTGTCGTGTGGTCCTTCAAAACCAAGCTGATGGATACCTGGTATATTTCCACATCTTATTGATTTTATATTTATTTGCTGCCCGGTACTGCTATTAACGATAGAAGCAAGCTTTTTTGCCGTTCCTGATGGAGCATCAAGTTTTTTGTTGTGATGCATCTCAAGAATGTAAGGTTGATATTCATAATAGTCTCCGATAAGCTTAGAAGTTATCTCTGTTATCTTAAAGAATATATTTACTCCTATGGAGAAATTGCTTGAATATATCAGGGTTTTATTTTTTTGACTGAAATATTTTACAACTTCTTCTTTTTGTTCATTCCAACCTGTAGTGCCAATTACAGCCGCCTTAAAATTGTCGGCAATAAATCGGTAATTATTCAAAAAGGCTTCAGGTGTCGTGAAATCGATACATACACTTTCAGCTGCAACCTGTCTGTCAAATGTCATTATAGATTCGGACTTTCCTGAGCATTCTACATGGCGCTCGGTAAGGAGTTGTTCTATCTCCCTGCCCATTTTGCCATATCCGCTAATTACAATTTTCATAATTTTGTTTTTAAGCAATTTTCATAAGTGGGATTTCATTCTTTTCAAATAATTCTCTGTGAAGCGCAGTGATGATATCATCTAAATCGGTTCTCTCAACTACAAAACTTAAATTTATGGCTGATGCTCCCTGTGAGATCATACTTATTTTAAAGTCTGAGAGTGAGCAAAAGATCCGATTACATACTCCTGTACAACTATTTAACTCTTTGCCAATTACAGATACCTGAGATTTGTTTTTCTCTATACTTACTGTAGAAAATGTGGAAAGTTCGGAGAGTATTAGATCATTGAGTTCATACTCTTCTTCAATGGTTAATGACACATTGGCTTCAGATGTGCTGATTAAATCAACTGGTATGTGGTATTTGTCAAAAAGTCTGAAGAGTTTGTGAAGAAAACCATAGCTATTGACCATGCTTGTTGAAAACAGGTTTAGTACAATTATGTTCTCTTTATAAGAAATGGATTTTGCACCCGGTGGTATTTTCGAGTCTCCAAGAATAAGTGTTCCAGGAGCATCAGCAAGCCTTGAGTTCAATATCCTTACAGGTATGTTTTTTTCAATTGCAGGTTGGATAGTAAGAGGATGAAGGACTTTTGCTCCAAAATGTGCCAATTCTGCCGCTTCTTCAAATGAAATGACATTGACTTTTTTACTATTTGAGATTTTTCCAGGATCTGCAGTAAGAATTCCATCTACATCTGTCCATATTTCGACTTCTGAAGCCTTAATAGCCATCCCTATGAGTGATGCTGTATAGTCCGATCCTCCTCTTCCGAGAATAGTTGTTACTCCATTTTTAGTTGAAGAGATAAAACCTTGTGTTATAATAGCCTCATATCCTTCAAATTCTCTATTGATTACTTTTGGAACGTCCTCTAATATTTTTTTTATATCCGGCTCTCCCCTCATATAATTGTCATCTGTATAAATCAACTCTCTGGCATCAACAAGTTTTGTTCGGACATTACTATGATTCAGTGCTGATGATATGACAAAAGAGGATAGAATCTCTCCCTGTGCTACAATTGATGCTTTACATCTTTCTGAAAGTTCTCCAAGGACAGTTATTGCATTTATCTTTTCAGTGAGTCTCGATGTAATTGACTCAATCTCTTTTTTGGCCTCACAGATTTTTTTAGTGTCATCTCCAAACAAATCTTGGCAAAGACTGATATGCCTTTCAGTAAGAGAAGCAATAAGTTGATTTGCGTTGTTTCTTTCTCCTTTGCCTGCATGTTCAGCAATTTTGTACAAAGTGTCGGTGACTTTGGATAGAGCCGACACCACAATGACAGGTGTAAGGTCAAGTTTGCTCTTTACAATTGAGATGACTCTCTCAATAGCGGCGGCATCCGTTACGGATGTGCCACCAAATTTTAGCACTCTCATTCAAATCCATTTTTTAAGTTCAAAGTATATTTTTTTTAAATCATTGATAGCCTGATATATTTCCGAGATTGTAATTTGCTCCTTGTCGGTATGTGCATTCTCAATTGAACCGGGCCCATAGAGAAGAACTTTGTCGAATCCTTTAAGATGGGGAGCGTCGCTTCCAAATGCGATAGTATTTATATTAAACCCATTTACTGTGAAGAATTTATAAGGTGCGTCGCCACTGATTTTTTTAACTTTGACATAATCATTGCATAAGTTTAACATCATTTTGTCAATCAAATTGTCTGTCATAAATGTTGTCCTGAAGTAACATAGAAATTGCACTGAATCACTTATTACATTATGAGAATTGTCACTTGCCAATTTTCCAATATTAAATGTAGTTTGGCCAAGTTCAGGATCTTGTGGCAAGGAGTGACGACATATAGAATTTAATTCGTTAACAAATTTTACAAATCTCAGTATAGCATTTTCTCCAAAAGCAGGATATCCGGAATGAGCTTTTTTGCCGGAGATTTCTATCTCATATAGTTTTGTCCCTTTACCGGCACTTGCAAGATGATTATTATTGGGTTCGCCGACTATTGCAAACTTGCCGTTGTTTTTTTGAATTTTAGCCCCTTTGGATCCACACTCCTCACCTGAGAGCAAAAGCAGACCAAAGTTGCTGTGTCCCTCTTTTTCAAGTTCGAGGCAAGTCTGGTGCATTGCGATTATTTGTCCCTTGGCATCACATGCTCCTCTTCCATAGACAAGATTTCCATCTACTCTTGGAGCAAAATAGGGCGGGACAGTGTCAAGATGTGTGCAAAATACTATTTCAGGTTCTCCCCATTTGATGAATAGATTTTGTGAGCCATCACCAACTTCTTCAATTACTGTTTGAGTGTTGGGAGAAGAAAAATTGGAACATAAATATTCTGAAAGAGCTCTCTCTTTTCCCGAGGTCGAATCGATCTCGAGAATCTTGATAAAAATCTCTATAAAATTCATAACTCTTTAAAAAAAAGGCTGTCTCAAATTTGAGACAGCCCGTAGGTTTTAATATACAAAGTTGTTTACTGGTATATGTCAATAATTACAGCATGCCTCAAACGAATATCGAATAAACGTTTTACTTGTTTGTTCTGTTTGAGTGATACTGTCATATTGTTGTTCATATCATTAATTGTGTTACAAACGTAAATAAAAAAATGATAATACCAAAAAAATATTACTAAAAAATGGTTTATTACAACATAATGTCACAAAGTTGTAAATTAGTAGATTAAGATTTATTCATAATTGTGGTCTGCCTGTTAATGGACTCTTGGTGGATTGCTTTGAAAATAGTATTGATCATCTCTTCGCTGAGTTTATATTTTTTCCCTTTTTCAACTATTTTCTCAACTACCTCTTTCCATCTCGCTGACTGAAGTATGGTTATTTTATTCTCTTTTTTGTAACTTCCTATAGTTTCGGCAATTGTCATTCTGTCGTTCAGGATTTTTATGAGCTTTTCATCACAAACATCAATTTTGTGCCTGAGTTCTTCGAGAGTTAACATTAAGAGAGGATTATCGTTCGAAGGATCTCGTATTATAAGATTGTTGAGAATAGTTCCAAGTTCCGATGGGGTTATTTGCTGTTCGCTATCACTTTTTGCGATTGCAGGGTAAAAGTGAGATTCTATCATCAAACCGTCATAGTTCAAATCGAGGGCTTTTTGTGAGAGCTCCTGAATTAACTCTCTTTTGCCGCCCATATGACTTGGATCACAAATCATAGGTATCTCAGGCATTTTCTGTTTCAGTTCGATAGGTACTTGCCATTGAGGAATATTCCTGTATCGTGTTGTGTCGTAAGTTGAAAATCCTCTATGTATTGCTCCAACTCTGCGAATCCCTGCTGCTGCTATCCTTTCTATTGCCCCAATCCATAAGTTAAGATCTGGATTAACAGGGTTTTTGACAAGGACTGGAATGTCCACTCCCCTTAGGGCATCTGCAATTTCTTGCATGGCAAATGGATCTGCAGACGTTCTGGCTCCAATCCAGATTATATCAACTCCGTGTCTCAATGAATCATATACGTGTTTAACATTTCCAACCTCAGTAGATACTTTCATCCCAACCTCTTTTTGGACTCTTTTCATCCATTCGAGACCAGAAATTCCTACTCCTTCAAATTGATTTGGTCTAGTACGTGGTTTCCATATTCCTGCACGGAAAACTTCAATACCCAACGTTTTGAGTTGTGTGGCAGTTTCTACAACCTGTTCCTCAGATTCTGCACTGCAGGGACCGGCAATTACGAGGGGACGTTCTAACTTTCCAAGCCCCCATCCTTCAAAAGGTGAATTATTGCTCTTTTCCATATCAGTTTTTATTACAATTCAATACTCTTCTTATTTTATTTGAACTCTCTATAAGAGATTTAATTTTTTCACCCTCTTCTGTTTCGATTAGAGTCTCGAACTCTCTCAGTTTATCAATATATGTTCTGAGAACTGTAAGTACGTTTTCTTTGTTTTGCAGGAAGACAGGCACCCACATGTCGGAAGAGCTTTTAGCAAGTCTGACAGTCGAATCGAAACCACCGCTGGCCATGTCAAAAATATTTTTTTCATCCTGTTCCTTTTCAAGTACTGTCAGTGCAAGAGCAAAGGAACTTATGTGAGATATATGAGAGACATAGGCAGCGTGTGTGTCGTGACTGGAGCTTGTCATATATATGATTCTCATATTAAGAGTTTCATACATTTTTTGAATTAGGTAAAGTGCCTCTTTGTCAGATTGGTCTGTATCACATAAAATTGCTCCTCTTCCGTCAAACAGACCTGAAGTTGCTGCCCATGGGCCTGAAAACTCAGTTCCTGCCATTGGATGAGAAGCGACGAAACGTCCTCGGTTAATATGATTTTTTACTTTTTGACATATCTCAAACTTAGTTGAGCTCACGTCTGTAATAACCGTTTTGTTTCCGGCTATATCAAGAATCTTGGGGAGCAGAGTGAGAGTTGCATTGGCAGGAGTTGAAATTATGACGAGATCGCTTCTTTTTACACTCTCTTCCAGAGTACATATTTCGTCTACCAGTCCCAGTGATAATGCTGCGTTGGCATTTATCTTGTCATTGTCAACTCCCAATATAGTTGCAGCAAAACCTCTTTTTCTAAGGTCTATTGCTGCGGAACCTCCTATCAGACCAATGCCTATAATTGTTACTGTCATGTTAAATCAATTTTTATTTTTTTTGATTCTGTTGAGAGCTTCGTTAAGAGTCTCTATATTGCAGCATAGGGATATTCTGGCAAATCCTTCACCATTTGTTCCGAAGATAAAACCAGGAGCAATGAATACGCTACTTTCATACAGATATTTATTGGAAAAGTTGGAAGAGTTATCGTAATCCTGTGGAATTTTTGCCCAGACAAACAGTCCACTCTGTCGCTTGTCATAGGTTGATCCGGTTGCCTCAAATATTTGCCATACGAGCTCTCTCCTTCTTTTGTACTCGTCGTTTATTCTATTGAACCAATCCTCGTTGCATGAAAGTGCTTGTGCAGCAGCCATTTGCAAAGGTTTGTACATTCCACTGTCCATATTGCTTTTTACTTGAAGAATGTAACTTATCAGCCTACTTTCTCCTGCAACCATTCCAATGCGAAATCCGGCCATATTGTGTGATTTGCTCATGGAATTAAGCTCAATGGCAGTCTCTTTTGCTCCTTCAATTTCAAGAATACTTATGGGATTGTCATTGAGGATAAAACTATAAGGATTGTCATTGCAAATGAGAATTCCATGTTTTTTACCAAAATCGATAAGTTTTTTATATAGTTCATAACTTGCCGGCTTACCTGTTGGCATATTTGGATAGTTAACCCACATCAACTTTACTCCGCTTAATTCCATATTTTCAAGCTCTTGAAAATCAGGCTCCCAAGAGTTTTGGTATTTAAGATTGTATGGTATAATCTCTGCACCAACCATTAGAGATATAGAGCTATAAGTCGGGTATCCCGGATTTGGCACTAAAACTTTATCCCCGGGGTTTAAAAAAGCCATCGACACATGCATGATACCTTCTTTGGATCCCATGAGTGGGAGGATCTCTTTTTCAGGATCTAATTCAACTCTGAAAAAATGTTTATACCATTTTGAAAATGCATTTCGCAATTCAGGAATCCCAATGTAACTCTGATATCCATTAGTCCCATAAGTTCTTGCAGAATTGACCATTGCTTCAATTGCTTCGTGAGGGGCAGCCATGTCAGGACTGCCAATTCCAAGATTTATCACTTTTTTTCCGTCTCTGTTCATTTGGTCGATCTCCTTAAGTTTAATAGAGAAATAATATTCATTGACCAGTGAAGTTCTTTGTGCAGGTGTTATCATATCGCTTAATTATGAATGTTTTCCAATGATTCTATGGAATGAGCATATTCTCCCAGTATCTGAAGGTCTATTACCTGTTTTGAGATTACAGTCAATCCCTTCTGATAATTAGAATAATTTTCAAATGTTACGTCAACTATGAAGAAATATTGAAATTCCTTTCCAATTATTGGCAAGCTTTGAATTTTTGTAAGATTCATGCCATTATCTGCAAGAATTGTCAAAACGCCAGCCAGACTTCCTTTTGAATGAGGAAGACTGAAACAAAGGGATGCTTTAGTAATTTTATAAAAGTCCTCGTTATTATAAGTGTTTTTTTCATTCAGATCACTATTGGCAATTATCAGGAATCTTGTATAGTTTCTTTTGTTGGTCTCAATTCCTGAGGCCAAAACCTCAAGTTGATATATTTCAGCAGCCATCTCTCCTGCAATAGCTCCAAAGCCTTTTAAGTTATTCAATCTTATTTCCTTGGCACTTTGAGCAGTGTCTACAGACTCAACAAGTTTAATCCATGGATACTGTTTAAAAAAATCGCGACACTGGCTGATTGCCATGTGGTGAGAGTGTACTTGATTTATGTCTTTCAGCTGCTGCCCTGGTAAAGAGAGTAAATTTTGTTTAATCCTCAGATATTCTTCTCCTATTATTTTAACCGGATTGTCTCTTAGAAGTTCGTAATTTCTGAGTATTGTTCCGGCAACGGTGTTTTCAATTGCCATTACCCCATAGTCTGCTTTTCTATTGCAGAGCGAAGATATTATTTCTTCAAATGTCTCACATTCAACAATCTCAAGCTGGCATTGTGAAAAATACCGGCAGGCTGCAACTTCGTGGAAAGAGCCCTTTATCCCCTGAATGGCTACCTTTTTGGATTCGTAATCTTTTCTGTTATCTCTTAACATGGTTGGTATAAAAACAAAAAACCCCGCTTGTTCGGCGGGGTCTATATACATAAATTAGTATTGTCAGTTTACATCATATATAAGCCCCGCTTTATTTCTAAAATAGAAATAAAAAAACCAGAATGAGGTATATATGAAACTGTTATTCATTTCAGTCGTATTTTCAATCGCAAATATGGAAATAAAAATTGAAATATGTATCCAAAAATTAATTTATTTAAATATTTTTTGATTTAGAATTAAACATAAGACCAAACATCATTATCAAAGAAGAAAGCACTATTAGCTGTATCATAAGTGGATAGTCTACGACAGGTATCTGTAGGGCAGGAGGGATAGACAAAACAAGAAGAATAGTTATTAATCCTCTTGGAGCAACAAAAATAAGAGGTTTTATGGGTTGAGATGTTATTTTAAGTTGAGCCGCTCTAATAAAAGTTATTAATGCCAATATTGCTATTGCCCAGCAAAGACTCGAGAGGTTGAGTAAATCTGCTGTATTAATCAGATATCCAAATAACATGAAAAAGAGAGCTCTTATAAGAAATGAAATTTCACCTACAAACTCTTTAAATTTATTAATCTCTTTTGCCAACTCCCCAGGTCTAAATATTGAGCTCCACTTATATTTGTCCATTTTTTCGATATTGCCAAGGAATAATCCAAAGATCATTATAAAGATGAGGGAGGGCAGCATAAATTCATGTGTAGCGGTATATACAAGAAGAATGACTAAAATAATTGGAATAAATTTTATATGATGGTTTACTTTGCTCAAAAATAAAGAAAGACCCAGAGTTGTTATCAGCGAGATTACAAACATTAGTAATATCTGAAGTGTGAAATTTCCAAATGAATTTATGTTAATTATCTCGTTTGTGAGTATAAAGTTAAAAAACAGAACCCCCAATATATCGGAAAAACTACTTTCGTATACAACAAATTCTTTTAAAGAGGAATCCAATGCACGAACGCTTGGAATAGCAATTGCACTGCTTATTATGCTAAAGGGAACGGAGTTAAGGAGAGCTGTTCTAAATGAGAAACCTCCAATGAGATGAAACAGCAGGGCAATACCTAATGCGACTATTATCATTGGCAGTAGCGCTCCAAACAGGGATTTTGTGATAACAGATACCTTGGAGCGTTGGAGATCAAGCTCAAGTGATCCTTCTAATACTATTAATACGAGCCCAACAGTCCCGAGACCGGGCAATACAGGATTTAAATCAGGAAGCGGAATTCCTAGTAATAGAGTAATTTGTTTTACTCCCCAACCAAGCAACAGCAGCAAGATGACAGAAGGAATCCGGGTCTTTGAAGATGTAAGGTCAAAAATATATGCTATAAGCAAAAGTATGCAGATAGTTATGATAATATGAGCCGACATCTTGTGCTATTAAATTGTTGTACTTATTCCGAGACAAATTTCAATCCGATAATAGATATTATTAATGTAGTCAGAAAAAAAAGTCTCCAAAAATCAGCAGGTTCTTTGAAAAAGAGGATTCCAACTATTACTGTTCCGACTGCGCCGATGCCTGTCCAGACTGCATATGCAGTACCTACTGGTAAAGCCTGAACAGCCTTGACAAGGAGTAACATACTTATAGTCAAGAACGCTATAAATCCTAAATACCAGTATGTTGTGATAATTCCTGACGATTCTTTTGCCTTACCAAGGCAGAAGGCAAAGCCTGTTTCACACAGTCCTGCAATTATCAATATTATCCAATTCATTGTATAGATTCTACTGCAAAAATAGGAAAATTAAGTTTATATACATTTTATAAAAAAAGAGGGTGTCCAGATTTGCTCGGACACCCTCCAAGGGTTAATTTTTGGTTTGCGCCGGAATAATCACTTTCCAAGGGCTTTGTCAATAGCTTTCGATATCTCGTCTTCACCTCTAACGTATTTAGAGACTATCTTTCCCTCTTTGTCAAGCACAACAAGAAAAGGTATGCCAGAAAATTGATATAGTTTTGAAACTTCTGATCCGGATTTTGGTGCAAGCACCTGTATCCAAGGCATATTCTCTTGAGAGAGTGCTTTTAACCACTCATCTTTGCCTTTGTCAATTGAAACACTGATAAACTCTACATCTTGGCGATCATATTTTGCATAAACTTTCTTCAAATTGGGAATTTCTGATCTGCATGGTCCGCACCATGATGCCCAGAAGTCAATGAGCAGTACTTTCCCTTTGAAATCTGACGGTCCGTAAAGTTTTCCATTAACGTCCGGATATTTAAATTCTGGTGCATAAGAGCCAATTTCCATCCTTGCAGCATTTGTCTCATTTTCTTTGATGTCCTTAAAGTATTCGACAAGAGGCGGATAATTTGGGTATTTTGAAAACAAGATATTGCTGACACTTTTAATCAAACCGCTGTCCTTTTGAGGATTTAGATGTCTAAGAACGGCTATCACACTGGTTCTATCAGAATACATCTCTGCAACATATCTTATTCTGCTTCTTCTCTCCTCATCCAAAAAATCGTACAGTTTCTTTGTCGTTGCATTTTTAACACTGTCATTAAGAAACTGTGTGCCATATGTTATTTTAGATACTGCAATCATTTCCTGGTAATTTCTGTAGTAAATGAAATTAAGATGGTTAATTACCTCATTTTTTGGTCCTCCCTTTATTAAATGAAATGGTGGGTTTTTAATCTTAATTCTTGCAGTATCTTTTCCTCTGAAATCGATACTTATATCTTCATCTTCTCCCCAAAACTGGATACTTTCCCATTTTTTGCAGTCAAGAGTATAAATTCCGGGCTTGTCGATCTTAAGTTTATAGCTGAATTTATTATCCTTGTCAACATCAAACTCGGCAATTGTCACTCTTTCGTTTCCCTCTTGTCTCAATATAGCCATTTTGAACATGGGCTCATTGAATTGTACACTGCCACTAACTGTTATAATTTTCTCCTGTGCACTTACAGCTGCAGGTATAAGCAATAATTGCACAAGTACAATAATAATGACAAGCTTTGATTTAATAAGTTGTTTCATAATGAATGATTAATAATTTATGGATATGGATTAATTACCTGACAGTGATTTGTATAGTTTCTTCATCTCTTCGGGATAGTTAACCATACTCATTGCAAGCATTACACCTTTTTTTGCCGCTTCAGATTTTCTTTGTGCTTCTTGTGCCTCAAATATTGGAAGGTACTTTTCGAACCAACCGGCAGCATGTTTCCTTATTTTAATGTCCTGACATTTCTTATCTATCTGCATTCCCCAGCCTAGTAATTCTGTTACCTGGATATTGGCTAACCCGTTTTTGTTGATTTTGGCATCAATCAACGATAAGGTTCTCTTCCAGTTTTGTGACTGAATGGCATAATAAATATTTGCCTTTTCTTCAATAGTTTGATAATCCTCTACACCTTCATTTTTCATTCTTTTTACATACTCCTTGAATCCTTTCAGGTCAATAACAGCACCAGCTCCTTCTCCATTAATAAACTTGGTTGCCCCATTTTCCCATACACTTCTTAGTTTCCTGTCAACCACATCTTTTGGATAAAGGTTGTATAATTCAAATCTGTTTTTATATATGTATTTGAAAAGTTCAGAATCAACATCTTCCATGTATGAAATAAAATATGTGAAATAATTTTTATTATTTTTAAAATTGGATGGTTCACTGATTTTAAAGAATTCTTGAGCTACTTCATTTGCCTCTTTGCGCAAATTGGCTATCTCGAGGGTATTCAGATATTTCAGTAAAAATTCTTCACTTCTTTCACCTAAAGCATATTTTTTCTGCATTGCCGAAAGTCCGTTTCCTTCCATACCTTCTTTTGCCAAAGCAATAAATTCATTTGCAGGCATGCTGCCGACAATTTTATTAACTACATTACCTGAAGGATCAATAAATACGTAAGTTGGAAATGCATTCACTTCAAACCTGTTTTTTAGTTCGATGCCTTCTCCTTTTTCCATATCAAACTTGGCATTAATAAAATTGGAGTTGAAATACTCAGCAACTTCAGGCTGTGTGAACACTTCGTTGTTCATTTGTCTGCAAGGGCCACACCATGTAGTAAAACAGTCGAGGAAAACAGGTTTATTATCTTTAAAAGCCTTATTCATAACATCATTCCAAGAACCTTTTTCAAAACGAATGCAGAATTTATTGAGTGCACTATCTCCATACGAGATGAATGTTTCTGCATCTGTAAAACCAGAAGCTGAATATATCAAATCACCATTTGAGTTTAAAAATAGATAAGAGGGATATCCAATTGTACCATATCGTTTTGCAAGGTCTGTATGTACTGTGCCCAAATTCATACTGAGGCAGATAAAATGTTCATTATAAAAATCTGCAACTTTGTCAAGTGAAAAAACATCTTTGACCATTCTCATGCATGGTTGGCAATTATCAGTGTAGGCATCAATAAATACAGGTTTTCCTGAACTTTTTGAAAGTTTGAGGGCATCTTCAAACGAAATATCCATAAAATTTATTTTCCTGCTGTTTGCCCATTTTTCCTTAGCTTTAGACAGAGCTTCGTTTGCAATTTCAAGGAAAAGAGTGGGATTGTTGTAAATGCGTGAAGGATGTATTACGCCAAGAAGATCGCCGTTTGGCATCATAAACGCATAGGTTGGGTACATATTCATTTGTAACAGAGGAGCGAATTCCTTTCCCTCTTGTGTTTCCATATCTATTCTGATTGCAACTAAATTGTTTGAGCTGAAATCAGCAACACCTTTGTCTGAAGCCAGTAATTTTTCCGACTTAAACTTTTGGTCGTTTACCATTCTTTTGCTGGTAACATCTACTAAAATTATTTTCTTTTCTTTTTCAGCAACTGATTTTGCCTGTTCAAAATTTAGATTAGAAAAATTCTGGGCAGCCGAAAAAATCGGCAGAAATGCGAGTAGTGTTGTAAGAGTAATTTTCATACAAATATTTATTTATTAACGATATCCTTTATTTTGAATTATGACCCCATAGGATATGTTGATGTCATAATTTGGTATTGGTAATATTTTTCTGTCATTTGTGACTGAAGGGTCTCTCAGTGCTCTTCCGGTTCTAATGAGATCCCATCTTGTGTGACCTTCAAATGCAAGCTCTTTCATTCTTTCAAGCAATATTTCATCAATAAGAGCCTGAGGTGTAGCAAAATTAGCAGAAGTAAGTGCTGCAGGTTTTGTAGAGAATGGGCGTCGTCTTATATCGTTCAATTGAGTAATCGAAACGTCATTGATGCCATTTATTCTGGCAAGAGCCTCTGCTTTTGTAAGTTTAGCCTCTGACACCCTTAAATATATTACATTATTATACCCATTACCATTGTTATACTTGTAGGAAGTCAAATCATTTGGATTTGAAGTTGAGCTGCCATACCACAACAAAGAAGTTGCTGTTGCAGGATCAACATAGCCTCTTCTGTCGCCGGAAGAGTAGATGCCTGCAAAATCAAGGTCAACATAGAAATAACTTTTGTTATAGAAATAACTGCCGAGACCGTTGGAGTAGTTATTGGCACTTGAGTAACATGGTGAAAGGAGAATAACTTCCGAACTGTAGTTTGTGCTGTTTGTTTCAGCACCGGTGCTGTTGAGAGGGAACATATAATTCGCATGTTCATTATAGGAAGTAGAAAAATTATACCCTTTTGTATTGCTGATAACTGAATCCGCATAATTTGCAGCCATCTGCAAATCCTGAAGATCATTTTTGTAAGTCCCTCTGTAAAGATAAACTCTGGATAGCAAGGCGAAAGCAGCAGTCTTTGAAGCTCTTGTTCTTGATACAAGTGTGTTTGCAGTGCCATTTGGAAGATCAGAGAGAGCTTCATTGAGATCTGAGATAATCTGCTCATAAGTTTCACCTACTGTCACTCTTGCCTGAATATCCTTTGGATTATAACCATCATAAGGCTTTAGTCGCATTATTACTCCAAGTCCGGTCATGTCTCCTGTAAGAGCACCATCTCCATATGTCTGAAGGAGAAGGAGATACTCATATGCTCTAATGAATTTTGCTTCAGCAATATGTCTCTTCATTGCTGAAGTGCTGTAATGGCCATACTTTTCGATATTGGCAATCACGTTATTTGCATAGTCTATGGCATTATATGTAGTACCCCAAATGCTCTGAATGAATCCATCGTGGTCAGAACTGTTATATTGAGAAGTTACCATATTTACAAATGAAGAATTACTCCTAACAGATAGTGTTGGTGTGCCAATTTCGCTGAAAAGAATGAAATATCCTGAATTTGCGTAGTTGTTGACACCTGTCGGAGCTCCGGAGATACTGGCATTGAGTCTTGTGTAAGCTCCAATCAGAGCTGCTTCTGCCGTACTTGAGTCCCTGTATGTAATTTCATCTACAATTACATTTTCAGGAGCAAGATCTAAGTTGCAGGAAAATGTGATTGTCAATGCGAATGTAATTACTATAATATTTAATATCTTTTTCATAATCATCAATTTAGTCAGTTAAAAACCCAATTTCACACCAAATTGAAATGCCCTGGTTTGAGGCATTGTCAAGTTATCATAACCTGAAGCGGTTGCCGAAGAACCGAATGCACTTACTTCAGGATCAATACCGGAGTATTTGGTGAATGTCAAAAGATTTGTTGCAATTGCATATATTCTTACCTGTTTGAATAATTTGGATTTTTGAAGCATATTTTCAGGCAGTGAGTATGCAATCTCAAGATTCTTTAGTCTCAAATATGAGTTGTCTTCAAGGAAACGAGTAATAGTACTTGAAGCAGTATAATCGTAGTTTCCAGTAATAGATGCATTCTTAAGTTTTGGAACTTCTGTTTTGTGGCCGTATATCTGCCAGAATTTCAAAATGTCCTTGTCAAGATTGTTTGCATCTTTTGTAGAATAGGTCATAAGTTGAGCTTTTGTATTGTTTATCATTTGACCTCCATAAGAAAATGTAAAGAGGAAATTTACCTCAAAACCCTTGTATATAAAAGAGTTGTTAAATCCTCCATAGAAATCGGGAGTTGCATCACCCATTATAAATTTGTTGTAGGGAGCTGTAGAGTTGTCTGCAGCCGGAGGAGTTTCACTTATTGTACCATCTTTGTATACCCACAATGGATTTCCATTTTCAGGATTTACTCCATACCACTTATGTAAATAGAATTGAGCTGCAGAATGACCTACTGCATAATACTTGTATGAACTGTTAAGCTCATCAATCTGATTTCCTTCAAAATTGAGTTTTAATATTTTGTTGGTATTTCTTGAGAGTGTAAGTGTAGTCATCCATTGAAAATCCCTGCCAGAGATATTATAAGAAGTGAACCTGAGCTCAATTCCCGAGTTGGACATATCACCAATGTTCTGGTCTTGTTTGGTATATCCTGTATATGCAGGTACATTCGATGAGAATAACATGTCGGTTGTCTTTTTGTAATAGTAGTCGAGAGTCATGTCAATCTTTCTGTCAAAAAGTGTGGCATCAATACCTGCATCATAAGTGACTGTCTTTTCCCAATCGAGGTTGGTATTTCCTGGTTGAGACATACTCAGATAAGGTTGTCCTGCATAATTTGCACTTGTAATTAAACCATACTCGGCTTGAGCGCCGTAATAGTCTGAATTAGCATCCTTACTTGACCAACCTACTGAGCCTCGAAGTTTAAGATCATTAATCCATTTGGCATTGTCCTTTATGAACTTTTCTTCACTGAGTCTCCAGCCGAGTGAAAATGACGGGGTGTTTATATAGCGGTTGTCTTTGTTGTATTTCGAAGAACCGTCAATTCTGTATGTAATTCCTGCCATGTATTTTCTCTTAAATTGGTAGTTGAGTCTTGCAAAACCAGAAAGAAGAGCGGATTTAGCTTCACCACCTGCTACAACACTTTTGGTCTGTGCAGCACCGACTCCTACTAAGTATTGACTGAAAAAATTACGACCAACAATTGAATTGGCGTAGACAGTTGAAGTTTCATAACTTTGTCCTAAAATACCCTGTATAAAATGATTGCCAAATTCTTTATTTATATTTAGAGTATTGTTAACTACAAATTTAGAACTCATGCTGACAGTCTCTTGAGCTTGATTTTTACTAACAACCTCACTGAGAGGAACATCGGCTTTTCTCACAGAAGTTCTCACATTATATAAATCAGTACCCACATCAGACCTAAGTGTCATCCATGTTGTAGGTCTTAGTTCAAGATAGATATTACCTGTTACACGGTTGTCAAGAGAAGACATTTTATTTTGATATGCTGTGGCAACAGGATTATATGCTTCTGCATAACCATAAGGGTTTGTGCCCTGTCCATAAAAATAATCTCCTTTTTCATTGTATATCGGAAGATTAGGGGCTTTTCTCGCTGCAAGAGCATAAATAGTTGGTGCTTGAAGAGCATCGTTGTCAACTTGAGAGAGAGAAATATTTGTTCCAATGGTAGTAATTTTGTTAAGTTTAGAATCAAGGTTTACTCTCACTGACAATCTTTGCAGGTCATTGTTAATTATATATGACTGGTTGTTGTTAAGTGACATGCTTACAAAATAATTTGTCTTTTCTGTTCCTCCTGATACTGAGGCAGATATGTTGGTGCTTATAGCGGTTCTGGTCACGGCATCTATCCAATCAGTATTATAATTAGACGTGAATGGTGAATTGGGATAGTATAATGAGTAAATGAGATTGTACTCTTCTCCATTGAGCAAATTGAGTTTGCCAAGCGGATTTTCAATTGCCGTATTGAAGTTCACATCAATTTTTGTTCTGTCTCTAACGCCTTTTTTTGTAGTTATCAGAATGACACCTGCTGCTCCTCGTGAACCATATATGGCAGTTGCAAATGCATCTTTCAATATTTCAATGGATTCTATATCCTCAGGATTGAGTGAGGTAAGTGGATTCTTTTCAAATGAGTATGTGAGCGTGGGGTTATTCGTAATGGAGCTGGAAACATTTGTGCCAGCAAAAGAATAAGCCGGGAATGATCCACCGGAAGTAGAAGTAAGATTGTTTTCTCTGCTAGTACCATAAATTGGAACACCGTCTATCACATAAAGAGGATTATTATCACCCATAATTGTGCTTATACCGCGAATAGTGAGGATATTAGCTGCACCGAGTGCTCCTGAGGAAGTTGACATAAAAACACCGGCTGCCTGTCCTGCCAACATTTTATCTACAGATAGAGCACTTGTAACTTCTCGTGGTCTGACTGTTGTAACAGAACCTGTAATATCTCTCCTCTCCTGTGTAGAGTATCCCGTAAAAACAACCTCTCCCAGAGTTAATTTATCTTCTTCCAAAACAATGTTTACAGGATCGGGAGTGTTAACTGTCTTTTCTACAGGCTTGTATCCTATAAAAGAGAATTTTAAAGTTTCACCCTTGTGCATCTGAATTGAAAAATGTCCGTTTATATCAGTTTCTGTAGCTACATTAGTTCCCTTAACCTGGACGTGTGTTCCTGGTACTGTTTTACCTTCAATATCCTTGACTGTTCCTGTAACAGTCATCTTTGCTTGTGAATACATCAGTGTTGTAGTCGCAAGTAAACAGATTAAAATTATAATTTTCTTCATAGTTATTCAATTTGAATAGGTTATGGTTATCTCAACCTTTTTGTCCAGGCATCAAACCTTACATTCATATTTATTCCGTTAATGGTGTAATTACCTGCTGAATTTGCAAATCCACCTATAATCCATACAAGATCGTCTTTGCCGTTAATGACATTCGGATATATACGTGGTGTAAAGGCAGAAGGCAGTTGCAGCTCTGAAGGAAGAGCTGTCCAGTTTTTACCGTCTGTAGATGAAAGAACGGAGGTGAGCCCAATGCGGGTAGTACCTACTACTTTTTCTCCTCCTATCATATAAAGTTTGCCATTATAACTAACCACTTTATGCCCAAATCTATTTAAATCTACTCCTGTGGCGGTTTCTGCTACCCAAGTTAAACCATTGTCTGAAGAAGAATAAATATCGCCTTTCACATTGCTTTCTGATATGTATCCCACATAGCCACCAGAAATCCAGAGCTTCCCTCCGAATGAGTACATGGCATCCTCATTACGGTTAGTAACAGTTGTTGGAGTTGCATTTATACTGGTCCAATTTGTACCGTCACTTGTGCAGTAGATATTTGTTTGATTGAATGCCTGCCACATTCCGAAGCTATATGACTTCCCTCTGCGCAGGTATAATTGTCCGTTATGTACAACAATTTGAGGGAAAGGCCTGCCGAGTGGATTGCCCACTTGTCCGGAAGTACAGTCTGTCCAATCTGTTCCATTAGTTGTAGACATCATTCTCCATACGCTTGTTGAAGAGGCATCAGGAGCTGTGCCATTTATATCCTTGCAAAACATTCTGACACCTCCTATGGCATATAATTTTCCATTCATCACTGCCAGTTCAGCTCCAAAACCTCCAATTATTTTAGGATTTGTTTCTACTTTGGTCCAGAGGCCTCCGTCATCTGAAGAGTACAATTCATAGTAAGCAGTCCCGGATGAAGCTGTTCCATTTGGATAATATGCTCCCAGTATATACAGTTTATTGTTAAACCAGGCGGCACTGTAAGAATTAAAAGAAGGTAGGCCAGTCATCCTCATGTCGGTATTTATTTTTGCTCCAGATGTTTGACTGTGATCTACTTTTTCCACAAATGCTTTAACGGAATATTCACGCTGAGCGTCTTTGAAACGCGTTGTAATCTTGATTGGCTGATTAAGATCGATTTCACTTTCTCCACTTTTGATTTCTGTGCCATTGACAAAAACCTGAGCTCCAATGGTAGTGGTGAAGATGGGTTTTATCTTGGCTAAAGTGGCAGAACTTGTGCCAAATAAAAGGCTGTCGAGATCGTTTTGGATTGTTTTAGCAGGCTGATCAACCGTACAGTCAAAAACACGTCCGTCAAGAAGCTGAAATCTGAATGTAAGTATGCCAGAGACATTTTCATATTCAAACTCATTTTTCTGACAGGAACTGACTACGATCATCATTACTATTCCCATAAAAAGCGACCTTCTTTTGATCCTGTTTTTTTTCATAATGGTTATTAAGTTTTGATTGGTTAATAGTTTTGTGTCAAATTTCAAAAAAGTAATTATTTGATACTCCATTATTACCTTAAATAAATATCTACAAAATTGAAATTTGGAGAAAATTATATCTACAAAATATTTTTTAACTATTTTGTTTTTAGGATATTGAATTTAAAGATATAATCTACAATTATATTGACTTGAGATATTTTACCAAATTGATGTCACTGTCAATGTTTAGATGCTGTCTCATACGATATCTTGCCATATTGACACTTTTGGGTGAGCAATCGAGGAGAGATGCTATCTGTTTTGTTGATAGATTGGCTCTAAGAAGCAGAGCAATGTTTCTGTCATTTTTTGTAAGGTCAGGATGTAATTCAGAGAGTCGTTTGATAAAGGATTCGTTTATCCCTCGTATCTTATTCAGGACAGATTCTACGTCTTCGTTTCGGGTCTGGAGGTTTCTTATGTAGAGATTTACTCTTCTCAGCTCAGAATACACCTCTTTTTCATCCATCTTTTGAGCCTTGCTCAATGAGCTCTGTATATTGCATAAAATCTCATTGCGACTGTTTATATATGTGGAGAGATTTGTCAATTCCGCTTGTGTATATTTTACCTCTTGTTCTGCAGCAATTTTCTTTGATTCAAGCTCCTGTATGCGACGTTTATTGTTGATAAAAAAGTAAATATAGAACAGTGTCAGTATCAGAATTATAAGCAGAGAAACCGCAATGACCAGAGAAAGATTCAGTCGCCGAATATCATTTTCCTTTTTCTGTAAGTTAATCTCATACTCTTTCTTTGTCAACAACCTGTTAGCGATAAGCTCATCTATGTCACTGATGTTTTCTCCTTCAGCCAGTTTCTTTTGTGCTTCTTCTCTTTTGAGTGTCTCTTCGTAAGCAGCTTTATAGTTTCCTTTTTTGGCGTATAACATAGATCTGTAGTCATGATTATTAATGAGGATCTCTTGAGAATTCAGTTCCTGGCCTATTACTAATGCTGAATCAAGATATTTTTGAGCCTTGCTCAAATCTCCGAGAGAGATATACTGATATGCCATATTGTTGTAATTTTCTCCAAGAGAAAGAGTTCTTTTTGCTTTTTTATTAATATTAATTGCCTCTTTGAGATATCCAATCTTGACTGAAGCATTGCCTTCTCCTTTTGCCAGGTTGTTGAGAGCTGTAGCTGCAATTGTAGAACTATCCCCAATTGCTCTACTGAAGGCCAAAGCTCTTAGAAAATATTTTTCGGCCTGCTTTTGTGAAAGGAATTTCTGATTGAACAAACCAAGATTGTTGTAGTGAAAAGCCAGTAAGTTGACATCTCCCAATTTTCTGAATATAGAATCACATTTATTGAGACTTGTAACGGATTTAGAGTGGCTTCCTGCCTTAATATGTACGAGTGCATAATAGGCAGTTGCTATTGCATTTGTCCTTATATCATCTTTCGGGCAAAAAGAGAGAGCCTCGTTAATGGTAAAAAGAGCCTTTGCTGTTTGCCCACTTTCGAGAAAGTTAATTGTTTGGGAGATAAGTTTTTTTGTTGCCAGAAGACTGTCAGCCTTTGTTTTGCAGGAGGATATTGATGCAGGGAGCAATTTGTGGGGCAAAACGACTCTGCCCGAAGAGTCCTTGGATTTTTTAATATTAATCTTGTTAATTTCAATATCACTCTTCTGTTGGGCATGACAATATTCGGTCTGTAACAGCAAGAAAGTCATCCAGCAGACGGTAGTGAGAGTTAATATTTTCTTAAAAGCATTCACGCAATGAAGATCCTAAGTATTGCAGTAAAAATATGAAAAAATGGTGATTTTTACTGAACTTATATTTATTTGTGCAGATGAAATCCCTGGCTGGTTAATTCTGAGGAGATAAAATGAGCATATTCGTTTGATTTTAAGGGATAATCCCAGCATCCCATTCCATGATAGAGGCTGCCTCCGAAGCCTACTTTAAATTTATATAGACCATATAGAGGATGGGCGGCATCAGCATTGGGAGAAACACCGAACATGTCATATTCGGTACATCCCATTTTTTTTGATAATTTTATTGCTTCCCATTGAAGTGCATAACTGCCCATTAAATTTCTGTGACAAGATGAGGAAGCTCCATACAGATAAGATCCCCTATGTCCGGTGATTACCAGAAACATGGCAGCCAGAGGAATATTATCTATTTCGGCCAGGAGCAAAAATACTTTGGCAGGTGAAGCACTGTTTTCCACATTAACAGTAAGCAATGTTTCAAAGTGTTTGATATCGTTAATTACTATTTTGTTTCTATGTGCAGTTTCCGTATAAAGATTATACCATTTGTCAAGACTTTTGATATCAAGTTGCCTCACTGTGACACCTCTTCTTTGAGCGAGACCAATATTATATCTGGTTTTAGGTTTCATTCTTTGAAGAATAGTGTCAGTATCAGACTTTAGATCAAGGTAAACAGTACTGGATGGAAGTATGTTAAAAGATGCTTTTTTGAAATTCCATTTAACAGTATTAATGTTAAATCGCATTTCCTGGTAATTTACAGCCGGTTCTCCAAGCCATCTTCCATCAAAGTCGTAATTATCAGGGTCTTTTGCCCAATAAGATTCCCAGCATAAATCATATCGTATGGCTATACAGTCAGATGGGAGAAATTCTCTTAGCGATTCAGACAGCTCTTCGAGAAAAAGTCCTTGATAATCTTCATCAGGCTCCAGCTCAGGACCATAGGGAATATATGCTATGGAATGATTTGCATCCAAATGTTGAATTATGACAGACACATCAGAATATATGTCTGAATTTTCATGTACAGAATTATAAATTGATGCTTTTTTTGATTTGAAATTGACAGCAATTGTTGAAGCTCCCAGATCTCTTTTGACTGCAGACCAAAATGCAGTTTGTTGTGCAATTGGTGTCATGTATAAATGTCGTATGTCCTTTTTTAGAATATTGGTAAGCATACGACAAAGATAGCAATTAAAATGTTCTATAGGGATATTCAATTTTGGTTAAAAAAAGGGGATGTGCAGGAACAGAATTCCCCGCAAGACTTCTGTCTTTTTTAAGTAGAATGTCTCTAATCCATTCGGGTTTGTTCTTGCCACGTCCAACTTCGAGAAGTGATCCCACAATAGCTCTTACCATGTTCCTCAGAAAGCGGTTGGCCGAAATAGTAAAGCAAAAGGCTCCTGAATCCTCGTATTTTTGACCGTGACTTAATGACAAAACTCCCTGAAATGCAGTCGGTAAAAGAGGTGTGACACCTATTGGCGACCCCGCTTCCCAGAAAGCATCTGTTACTTTACAAATATTAGTTTTCACATCAGAATGCAGTTTTGCCATAGTTGTAAAATCCTTTTCTCCAATAAGGTATTTTGCAGCCTCATTCATCTTTGCTATCTCCACATTATAGGGGAAATAATACGAAAAGTCAGGCAGAAAGGGATCTTTGCGTGTGTGAACAAAGTAGCAGTAACTTCTGCCTATAGCATCATAACGTGCGTGAGCAGTGCGACTGACATTGCATATATCATGAACGACAATGTCAGATGGGAGAATGGCATTTATTTTGTAAATTACTCTCTCGGAATCCTGAAGAGGCAGAGGATTGTCGGTGTCGAAATGTGCAACATAGTTAATTGCATGGACTCCCGCATCTGTTCTTCCTGCGCCGGTTACTTCACATTTCTCTCCCAAAAGGAGAGTTAAAGCCCGTTCAATCTCGTCCTGAACTGAGAGTTGTTCCGGTTGTGTCTGCCAGCCACAGAACCGTGTGCCCTTGTAGGAAATTGATATAAAAAAACGCATTGGTTAAAATTTGGATTAAATTTGTGAATTATAGTACAAAAATACAAAAACAATAAATATGGAAACCGTAAATATCAAAGAATTAAACGAAAAGATTCAGCGGGAGAGTGCTTTTACAGATATGATTACTCTTGAGATGAATAAGGTGATTGTAGGACAAAAGCATTTGGTGGAAAATCTTCTGATTGGTCTTCTTGCCGACGGACACATACTGCTTGAAGGAGTTCCCGGTCTGGCGAAGACATTGGCTATAAATACTCTTGCATCTACAATGGATGCCAAATTCAACAGAATACAGTTCACCCCAGATCTTCTGCCTGCTGATTTGATTGGAACACAGATTTACAGTCAGAAAAGCGAACAGTTTCAGATAAAGAAAGGTCCCATATTTGCAAATTTCGTACTGGCAGACGAGATAAACCGTTCTCCCGCAAAAGTTCAGTCAGCTCTGCTTGAGGCAATGCAGGAGAGACAAGTGACAATTGGAGACCAGACATTTCCGTTACCTCAACCCTTTCTTGTTATGGCTACACAAAATCCTATTGAACAAGAGGGAACATATCCTCTTCCCGAGGCCCAGGTAGACCGTTTTATGTTGAAAGTAATAGTTTCTTATCCTAAGAAAGAGGAGGAGAAACTTATAATCCGCATGAACAACAGTGGTACATTCCCGACAGCCAACACTATTCTCAAACCTGAAGATATTATCAGAGCCAGACAAATAGTTCGAGAGGTTTATATGGACGAAAAGATTGAAAAATATATTGTGGATATAGTATATGCTACAAGAACACCTGAAGATTATGATTTGGCAGGTTTGAAGGATCTGATTGCTTTCGGAGGATCGCCTCGTGCCAGTATAAGTATGGCTATTGCAGCAAAAGCTTATGCTTTTATAAAGAGAAGAGGTTATGTGATACCAGAAGATGTTAGAGCTGTTTGCTATGAGGTGCTGAGGCACAGAATAGGTCTCACATATGAAGCCGAAGCCGAAAACGTAACTACTGAGAATATTATAACAGAGATTATGAATAAAGTGGAGGTTCCTTAATATGACCAGCGAGTTGTTGAAAAAAGTCAGAAAAATTGAGATTAAGACAAAAGGACTCTCAAGGCAAATTTTTGCCGGCGAATATCATTCTGCTTTCAAAGGACGAGGCATGGCCTTTAGTGAAGTGCGTGAATATCAGTATGGTGATGACGTGAGGAACATGGACTGGAACGTTACCGCAAGGCTTAATGCTCCTTATATTAAGGTTTTTGAGGAAGAGAGGGAATTGACAGTTGTACTTTTGATCGATGTCAGTGGTTCAAGACTTTTTGGTACAACTGACAAATTCAAAAAAGATCTCATTACAGAAATTGCTGCAGTTCTCTCATTTTCTGCTTCTGCAAACAATGACAAGGTCGGTGCATTATTTTTCAGTAGTAAGGTTGAAAAGTTCATACCTCCAAAAAAAGGAAGGAGTCACTTGCTGAGAATAATTCGTGAGTTACTTGAATTTGAACCGGAAGATAATGGTACTGATATTGGTGAAGCGCTGAGATTTCTTACAAATGCCATTAAAAGAAGATGCACTGCATTTTTGCTTTCAGATCTGATTGATGTAGATAAAGATTTAAAGCCACGTTATGAAGAAGCCTTGAAGATAGCTGTCAATAGACACGATATCTCAGTTGTTTCTGTTTATGATCCAAGAGAGAGGGAGTTGCCGGATGTTGGGTTGGTAAAGGTTAGAGATGCTGAGAGGGGTAAGGAGGAATGGGTTGATACATCAAGCAAAAGTGTACGTCAATATTTTGCCGAATGGAATGAAAAGGTAATGGAAGTTACACAACAATGCTTGAGGAAGTACAAGGTTGACAGTGTGAGCATAGCAACAAATGAGGATTATGTTAAGGGATTGATTTCACTTTTTAACAGAAGATAAGCCGTATGGATTTGAAAGATACACTTTTGATTGGTGATCAGACAGTTCTGCATTTTAAGACGACTGTGCCAAAGGGAACAAAATATCTCTTCCCTACGCCTGACAATCCGGTGGTGCAAGGAGTTGAACTGGTAGGAAAACCTCAAATTGATACACTGCAAAACAGCGGGGGAGAACTGGTGCTTGATACTAAAGTTACGTTAACTTCATTTGATAGCGGTTCATATGTCCTTCCACCTTTTCCTGCGTATTTAAGTAAGGCGGATGGCTCGATAGATACTGTATGGTATGATGGAGGAAGACTGGAAGTTAAGACTATTCAAATAGATACAACCACATTTAAACCTTTTGACATTAAGGGACAACAGACATATAAATATACAGTGGGAGAGTTTATTCCCTGGTTTGCTGTTTTATTAGCTTTAGTAGCTCTCTGTTATTTGGGCTATAAGCTTTTTAAGAATTATAAAGAGAAAAAGTCGCTTTTTAAAAAGGCAGAGCCGGTTGACCCACCTCATATAATAGCTTTGAGAAATCTCGAGAGAATACGTTCTGAAAAATTGTGGCAAAATAATCAGGAGAAGAGATATTATACAGAGATTGTAGACACAATCAGACAATATCTCGAGCAGCGGTACGGTATTCAAACAATGGAAAAGACATCGGCCGAGATACTTGAAATGCTTTCAAAATTTAATATAGAATCAAAGGTCTACAGAGAACTGGAGGAGTTATTTCATGTGTCAGATCTCGTGAAATTTGCAAAGTATAAGGCAACCCAGCTTGAAAATGAGGAAGCTATACCTATTGCCGTAAGATTTATAAATTCCACATTCCTTCAGGTGATGGAAGAGGATAAGGATAAAAATAAAGGTGATCAAGAGGATAAAGAGGATAAAGAAAGGAGAGATTAATTATGTTTTTTGAATATCCTGAATTGCTCTATTTGGAGTTAATATTAATACCGTTGATTGCTCTGTATATATGGAGAGAGATCAAGGGGGCTTCTCCCGCATTGAGAGTATCTGCCACTGAACCATGGATGGGAAGAGGAGGAAGAGTAAAAAAGGCAATAAGACATCTTCCATTTATTTTTAAAGTCATCGCTCTCTCTATGATTATTATGGCAATTGCTCGGCCTCGTTCTTCCAGCAATGTGGAAAAAGTTGACACAGAGGGGATAGATATTATTTTAACTATTGATGTTTCTACCAGTATGTTGGCCAGGGACTTTAAACCTGACAGAATTAGTGCGGCAAAAGATATCGCAATTGAGTTCATTGCACAGAGACCTAATGATAGAATGGGTATAGTAGTCTTTGCAGGTGAAAGTTTTACTCAATGCCCTCTAACTACTGACAGAGCCACATTGATCAATATGATGAAGGAGGTTGAGACGGGTCTTATAGAGGACGGTACGGCGATTGGAAACGGACTGGCAACTGCTGTGGCAAGACTCAAAGATTCCAAGGCAAAGAGTAGGGTAATCATTTTACTTACAGATGGAGTAAACAACAGAGGAGAGATTTCCCCTCTTATGGCTGCCGAAATTGCCAAGACTTATGGAATACGTGTTTACACAATCGGCGTAGGAGCAATGGGAATGGCACCATATCCTGTTATGACTCCGTTTGGGGTTGAAATCCAGCAGGTTAAAGTTGAAATAGATGAACCTCTCCTTAAACAGATTGCAGAGGAGACAGGTGGCAGATATTTTCGGGCTACTGACAACACAAAACTGCTTGAGATTTATGGAGAGATTAATAAAATGGAAAAAAGCAAGATGTCAGTTGATTCATTCCCAATATATAAGGAACTTTTTATGACATTTGCATGGATAGCTCTTATTGCAATTGCATTGGAGATATTGACAGGATTGTTAATAACCAGGAGAATAGCTTAGGAATATGTTACAGTTTGCACAACCACAATTTTTACTGCTGATTTTAGTAATTCCAATTCTTTTCATTGCTTATGCTGTGATGAGAAGAAGTCGGAAAAAGAGAATAGAGCGTTTTGGAAACTCTTCTACAATCAGTAAGCTTATTCCTAAGGCTTCCAAAAGTAGAGGATGGGTAAAACTTTCGATATATTCTCTTGCATTCTTCTTTTTTGTTATAGGGCTTGCAAGGCCACAGTTAGGAGCCAAGATAAAAGAGGTTGAGACTAAGGGAGTAGAAATAATTATTGCTCTCGACGTTTCCAACTCCATGCTTGCAGAAGATTATTCACCAAACAGGCTCGAAAGAGCCAAACTTGCAATTTCGCGTTTAGTGGACAAAATGAAGGAAGACAGGATAGGACTTGTCGTTTTTGCCGGTCAGGCCTTCGTTCAACTTCCTGTGACTACAGATTATGTTTCAGCAAAGATGTTTCTTAACAGTATTAGTACTAATTCCGTACCTGTTCAAGGAACGGCCATGGCAGACGCGATTAACACAAGTATAAAAAGTTTTAGTCAGGAGAGTAAAAACAGCAGGGCAATTATTTTGATTACTGATGGAGAAAATCACGAAGATGACCCTGTAGAGGCAGCAAAAAACGCGAATGGTCTTGGAATACAGGTATATACAATTGGCATAGGTTCTCCTGAAGGTAAACCTATACCTCTGCCTGAAGGGGGCTTTTTGAAGGATAAAGATGGTAATATGGTTGTCTCAAAGTTGGATGAAAGAACTCTCGCTGAGGTTGCAAAGGCCGGTGGAGGTGTTTATGTAAGAGCAGGTAACAGCGATTTTGGACTTGATGCAGTTGTAGAAAGGATACACAATTTGGAAAAACAGACATATAAATCTGTTGTTTTTGAAGATTTTGACGAGCAATACATGTATTTTTTTGCTATTGCTCTTGTTTTATTTATTCTTGACTTTTTGGTAGTAGACAGGAAGGGAAAGAATCTTTTTAAATAAGAGAGACATGAGAGGTAAAATTTTAACAATTCTTTTTCTATTTTTATACTCAATTTCATGGGGGCAGGCTGATAAGTGGAAAGTCAGACAGGGTAATGCCTCATATGAAAAAGGCAAGTATCAGGATGCTGAATTGGAATACAGAAGGGCTTTGGAAAAAAATCCAAAATCCACAAAAGCTTCCTATAATCTCAGTAACACAATGTACAGGCTTAACAAACCTGCAGAAGCGGAAAAGTTAATGATGAAAGTTGCCGATTCTGTAGATGACAGAGGGATAAAATCTGCGGCTTATCATAATTTGGGAAATTTCAATCTGGCACAAAAGAAGTATCAGGAAGCAGTTGAAGCTTACAAAAACTCGTTGAGAATCAATCCTAATGACATGGAAACCAAGGCAAATCTTGCATATGCCCAGAAGATGCTGAAGAATCAGCAGAATAACAATGACCAAAATAAAGACAACAAAGATCAAAATAAGGATAAGGACAAGGATAAAGACAAGGATAAAGACAAGGATAAAGACAAGAATCAGAACGATAAAGACCAAAATAAAGATCAGAACAAAGACCAGAATCAGAATCAACAGTCTCCGCCAAAAATAACTCCTCAAACGGCAGAACAGATGCTTCAGGCAATTCAGAATCAAGAGAAGGAGACTCAGGATAAAGTAAAGAAAGAAAAGGCAAAGGTCTTTCAAGAGAGACAAAAAGAAAAAAATTGGTAAAGTATTTAATATATGGAAGTTAACCTATCAAAAAGGATAATGCTGCTTTTAGGAGCTTTGCTCATGTCGATAGCTGTCTGTGCACAGGCAGCATTTACGGTCGATGTTCCCAAAGTAGTAGGGTTGGACGAAAATTTCAGACTTGTTTTTACTGCAACAGGAGAGCCGTCCAATTTCAACCCACCTGAATTTAAGGATTTTGATGTTTTGGCCGGACCATCTACATCAACTATGAACAGTACTCAGATAATTAACGGAAAGAGAACTGACAGCTATCAGGTGAGCTATACTTATATACTTCAACCAAAAAGTACAGGAACATTTTCCATACCTGCCGCATCAGTGACTATTGGAGGCAGGGTATATCATACTAATCCCGTTTCTATAGAGGTGGTCAAAGGAGAAGGCTCATCCACTTCAACTCCTTCTGGAAATGCAGCGGCACCAAGCGGTACTTCTATCTCTTCAGACGATATATTTATGAAAATGAGTGTTAGCAAGGGAAGGGTGGTTAAGGGAGAGACTCTTGTTGCAACGCTCAAACTTTATACAAAAGTGCCAATAGCCGGATTTGAAAATGTTAAGTTTCCTTCATTCAACGGATTCTGGAGTCAGGAGATAGATACCCCTTCAAATATTGAATTTACGAGAGAGAGTGTTAATGGTAAGATATATAATGCTGCAGTTTTGAGAAGATATCTCTTAATTCCTCAACAGACCGGTAATCTTATTATTGACCAATCTGAGATGACTTGTCTTGTTCAGGTAAAGGTTTCTTCTGGGGTTTCCAGATCTATTTTTGATGATTTCTTTGATTCTTATCAGGTAGTAAAGAAAAGAGTAAAAGCTCCATCTTTACAGGTAAATGTTTCACCTCTTCCCTCAGGAGCTCCTGCCTCTTTTGCTGGAGGAGTGGGTGACTTCAAAATGTCTGTGAAACTGACTAAAGATTCCGTGAATGCAAATGAAGCTGTATCACTTATAGTTTCTATCAGTGGTTCAGGCAATCTTAATTTAATTGATGCTCCTAAAGTTGAATTTCCTGCTGATTTTGAGGTTTATGACACAAAAGTTTCAGATAATGCAAGTGGACAGGGGGGAGTGAAAAATTCCGGAACCAAAGTGTTTGAATATCCTGTTATTCCAAGGGGAGCCGGAGTTTTTGAAATAGGCCCCGTTGAATTCAGTTACTATGATATTTCAACTCAAAAATATAAGACACTTAATTCCGGAAAACTGATTTTAAGAGTTGGCCAGGCAGTTGAGGGAACGGATTCTTCTGTTGCATCACTCCCTATGGGTATTAATAAACAGTCTGTAAAAAGTATTGGAAATGATGTTCGTTATATTCGCACAGGTGTTTCAGGCTTTACAAGAGCCAATCACTTCTTTTTTGGTTCTTTTCTATTTTTCGTATTCTTAATATTGATTGTGACAGCTTATTTTGCAATGGATAAATTTTTATCAAAGAGAATAGAGAGAAACAGAGATATTGCTGGAGTTAAGAACAGAAGAGCGCTTAAGGTGGCCAGAGCCAGACTTAATGCAGCGGAAAGTCTTATGAAACAGAATCTTTACAGTGCTTTCTTTGAGGAGCTGCATAGAGCTATACTTGGTTACTGTTCAGATAAGCTTAACCTTTCAATGGCTGAACTTTCAAGGGAAAATATTGCTGAATCTCTTGAAGCAAAATTTGTAAGCAAGGGACATATAGATGAATTGATCTCGTTGATTGACACATGCGAATATGCAAGATTTGCGCCTGATCAGGATAAACCAGAGATGAGCAGTAATTATAAAAGGGCAATAAAACTAATTTCAGAATTGGAGGTTTAGTCAATGAAACGGATATTTATTCTTAATATTTTAATATTCTTTTGTCTTGCATCCTATGGCCAGTCTCCCAAGGAGTTGTGGACTGAAGCCAATAACAACTATTCTAAGGCAAATTATGAAGATGCTTTGGCCGGTTTTAAGAAAATTGAAGAGTCCGGATATGTCTCATCTGCTCTCTATTATAACATGGGTAACACCTATTTTAAATTGAAACAAATAGGTAAGTCCATTCTTTATTACGAGAGAGCTCTTAAACTAGACCCTTCAGACAAAGATGCGCTTAACAATCTGCAATTAGCCAGAGAATTTACGTTGGACAGGATTGAAGAAATTCCTGATTTTATTCTTAATACGTGGATAAAAAGTATTAATTATTCTTTTTCGTCTGATGTTTGGGGATATATTGCTCTTGTTTTATTGGCCGGTGTTGCTCTTTTTCTTTTGCTTTTTAAATATGGGCCGACATTAAGAGTCAGAAAGAGCTCTTTCTTTGCATCGATGATCTTTTTACTCTTTTTCTGTATCTCAATCTATTTTTCCTGGAGTCAGAAACATGTTTATAATCTCAAGGACACTGCAATAATCATGAAACCTGTAAGTACAATAAAAAGTTCACCAGATAATTCTGGAAACACACTTTTCATCCTTCATGAAGGCACAAAGGTTTCTTTACTCGATGAGATAGGCCAATGGAAAAAAATTGAGCTTGCAGACGGGAGGCAAGGCTGGGTATCTTCACTTGACATTGAGGTCATATAACCCTTCTCGCGAGAGAAGATGATCCAGATTGCCCAGATTGTACATAACTATTGCTGTTACTACTGAAGTTTGGTTCATATATTCGGGGATGCTCATGTTATATGTGTCTCGTTCTGTATGCCAGATTTCCATGTAATTAAAGTCGTAACCCTTTGGGTCTCCGTTGTCAAAACTGATGGTTGGTACTCCATTCATGGCAAAATAGGCATGATCCGATCCACCAGCAGTCTTAGGTAGTGGACGAGGTTTTGATGTTCTCTTGTTCAATACAAAAGAAAAGTCGGGATTTATGGAATTAAGCGGTTCACAAACCTTTTTGAAATCTTCATACATTGCTTCGGGTACAGTAATTCCTTTGGTTACAGTTGGTCCCCCATCGCGATTAAAATAGTTGGAAATTTTAACAAGTTTTTCGGGATTTGTTCTTACCCAATACTCTGAACCTCTTAGACCAAATTCTTCACCTGCCCAGAGGCAAAAAAGAAGAGTCCTTTTTGGTTTTGCTCCGGATGTGGCCACCAGACGTGCTGCCTCTAATGTAGGAGCAACACCTGAACCACAATCAACAGCTCCGGTGGCGACGTCATAGGAATCAAGATGTCCTCCGCACATGACATACTCATCAGGATATACGCTGCCTTTAATTTCTCCTATAACATTATGTACAACAACAGGGCCAGGTTTAAAATGATTGCGTATATCAAATTCAAGTTGAAAATATCTCCTTTCCTTTACCTTTTTGAGAATAATATTATACTGTTCTTCATCGAGTTTTATATCCGGGCATGTTGGAAGAGAGTCAAAACTCATTAAAAAAAGGTTTTTCTTGTCGTAGAGTGCTCTAATTGGCACCTTTGCAGACTGTATGATTCCCAGAATACCTGCATCTCTCATCTCCTTGTAAAAAAGCGCCGGGGCATCTTTTAAGGGTTTGAGCTCTTTTTGTTCTTTCCGAGGGTTATTTTCGTTCCAACGTTTTATTGAGTCATTATATTTTACAATATCCTCGTTTTCCTTAATGATTTTGTGTCTCTCCTCATCTGCAAATGTCGAGTAATCAATAGGGAATCCATCACTTTCTCCTGAAATTATAACCCAAGCTCCTTTTAGCTTTCCTTTCATTCTGTTAAACTCTTCTTTGGTTTTTGGTTCAAAAACAACATGGCCTCTTTGAACGCCTTTGGTTCCGGCGGTGTAGGAGGGCGTTGCAAAATGAAGCACAAATCCATCTTCGCTCAGCATGCGTCCAAACCATGGACCTCTGTTAAATCCTACAGGAAATGTGTCAACAGCCTGAACAATTACATTAAGACCCCATTTACGAAAAAGATTGGCTGCCCAGAATGTGGCATTTTCATATGCGTCCGAACCACAAACTCTTCCTCCAATCCGGTTGGTTAAAACGTCGAGATGATCCATAGTCATATTATGACTCTTACCCTCTTCAATAATACGTGAAACGATACTGTCTCTTTGAGCTTTAGATTCATTAGTCATTAAGGTAAGAAGAAAAAGAAATACCAGAATGACTTTTGTTTTTACTTTAATATTCATAATGGTCTTTTGTTATCTATATATTTGCCATAGTCGGGAGAATCCTCTTCAATTTTAATTTTGGCACCTGAGTACAGTGGAGCAACTGTTGGAAGTACTGCAGGTATTGCAGGCCAGACTCCTGTGGCAATAAAGGTCAGTGAGGATTTAAGCCAGTCTTCTTCAAGGCCAAAATCATGATAAAGATCATCAGGACGTTGCTGGTCAGGCACAAGCCCGGTTTCATAATTGCCTTCTCCAAGACTGTTCACGCTATAAAAGGCAATTGGAAGAAATACGTAATCGGGATAGAGTTCTTCATTTTCAGGATAAAACCAAACATACATGCCGTTAGGTTTACCATAAGTTGTACGACCAACTTGAAGCACATTCATTAAGGGTTTGAATCCATTAATTATAAGCTCACTGGCAGAGGCTGTACCACCACTTGTCAAAATAATCAGTCTGTTCAGGTCAAGAGAATTGGAAACCCTTTTAATTATTGTCATTGTATTGACATCGGAATCATAAGCCGACAGTTTGTCATTATGCTTTCTTTTCGCCACAATTTTCCCATTGGCACTTGCAGGCGCAATATAGTTTGAAAGCAGTTGAGTTGCAGCTGCGTCTCCTCCTCCATTGTATCTAAGATCAAGAATAAGTTCTTTAACATTTACAGCTTTGAAAGCAGCCATAGCGTCGTCAATTTCAGAAGTCATACCGGCCTTGAAGGCATAGTAGTTAAAGTAAGCTACCGGATATGGCAAACCCGAGAAATCAGCTGAAGTTATAATCATTCTTTTCAAAACGGATTTAGTATTTATCTCTCTCGCACTAGTTGAAAATGTGAATGAACTTCCATCATATCTTTTAAAAGTAAACGAGTTGGAAGAATTATTCATCTTGCTGTTGAAAGTTCCGTTACGTATAAGATCCATTACAGGAGTTCCGTTAAGATGTGTCAATTCGAACCCTCTTTTTACTCCGTTTTCTGACATCGGAGAGTTGTCAAAAACATATCTAACTCTGACACTATAGTCGTTGTAATAGTCAATTGGCTGTGCATAACTCGCCCCATATGTCAGATATATACCTTTTTCAGAGTCTGTATATTCCTCTCCTGACATCATCCATGACCATCTATCTTGTGGTACAAGCAATGTGTCAAAATAGTCGTATATTGAAGAGATAGGAGCAGGATCAATATTTTTCGGCATCTCCCTGTACCAGTAATATACATCGTTCATTAGTGAATAAAGATAACTTTTTTCGGTCTTAAGTTTGTCATTTTCAACTTTTTCACAAGATGTGGCAACAAAAAGACATGTGCCGAGTGCTATTAAAAAAAGATAAAATTTTTTCAACAGTGCATTCATTTTCTATAATTTCTTTCAAAGATAAACATTTTTCACGTTGAGATGTTTTAAGTAAAAATGAAAATATAATATGATTATGAATTCTCAAGAATTATTATCTATTGAAACAAAAAATGTTATTACAGCAAAGGGCACACCTCTTACACTGCTGGGCAAGCAGATAGAAGTGGGTGATGTTGCTCCTGAAATTAATGCTGTAGATGCCTCGATGAATGAGGTAAAACTATCCGATTATAAGGGTAAGGTGGTAGTAATAAGTGTGTTTCCTTCTATTGACACACCTGTTTGTGCAACTCAGACCAGAACATTCAACAAGAAAGCCACTGAACTTTCGAGTGATGTTGTAATTCTCTCCATTTCAAAAGATTTGCCATTTGCTCTTGGCAGATTCTGTGCAGCTGAAGGAGTAAAGAATGTACACACTCTTTCTGATTACAAGTGTTCCAAGTTTGGTCTTGAGTATGGATTTCTGATAAAAGAGACAATGCTTCTTGCAAGAGGAGTCCTCGTAATAGATAGAAACGGGATAGTACGTTACAAGGAGATTACTAAGGATATCGTCAACGAGCCTGACTACGATAAAGCCATCGAGGCAGTGAAAAAATTGCTTTAAAAATTCAGTATATTTTTATATTTGCGAATAAAGACTTAAACTATGGATTTATTCGCAAATTTTATTAAAAATTTCAGTGATTTTCTTTGGGGGTGGCCTATGATAATATTATTGTTAGGCACTCATTTATATTTAACTATAGTATTAAAATTTCCTCAGAGAAAAATATTTACTGGCATTAAGCTTTCCGTTACAAAAGACAAGGGTGCAGCTGGTGATGTAAGTCAGTTTGGCGCACTTTCTACTGCGTTGGCAGCAACAATTGGTACTGGGAACATTGTTGGAGTGGCGACAGCAGTAGCTTTGGGTGGTCCTGGTGCTGTTCTGTGGTGCTGGCTTACAGGTGTCTTTGGGATTGCAACCAAATATTCAGAGGGATTATTGGCCATTAAATACAGAGTTAAGACATCCGATGGGACAATGATAGGTGGACCAATGTATGCTTTGGAAAGAGGGCTTAAAATGAAATGGCTTGGAGTTCTCTTCTGTATTTTTGCTGCGGTCGCAGCTTTTGGTATTGGCAATACGGTACAGGCAAACTCTATTTCCATGTTATTGCATGAAACCTACTCTGTTTCAGAATATATAACAGGTGCTGTAATTGCAGTTCTTACCGCATTAGTTATCCTGTTCGGAGTTAAGGGAATAGCGAGAGTTTGTAGTGCAATAGTTCCCTTTATGGCTTTTTTTTATGTTTTAGGGTGCCTTTATATTTTAATAATGAATTATCATTTTTTAGGTGATGCTTTTAGATTAATTTTTGAGTCAGCCTTTAATGCGAGAGCAGCGGGAGCAGGTTTTCTAGGGACAACTGTCATGATGGCAGCAAGATACGGTATTGCAAGAGGTCTTTTTTCAAACGAGTCCGGGCTTGGTTCTGCTCCGTTGGTCGCAGCAGCTGCCAAAACAAGAAATCCTGTCAGACAGGCGCTGGTCTCTTCTACAGGTACATTTTGGGATACTGTTGTTGTCTGTGCTTTGACAGGTTTGGTAATTGTAAGTTCTGTTCTTGCGTTTCCCGATATTGACCACACTAATGGGGCAGCTTTGACTAAAGCTGCATTTTCTAAAATTCCCTTTGGCTCTCTGATCCTTTCTGTGGGGATACTTACTTTTGCTTTCAGTACTATCTTGGGCTGGAGTTATTATGGCGAGAAAGCTGTAGAATATCTTGGCGGCAAAAAAATTATTTTTTGGTATCGAATAGCATGGATAATAGCAGTATTTATCGGTTCAGTTGTCAACTTGTCACTTGTCTGGAATATAGCAGACTGTATGAATGCTCTCATGGCAATTCCAAATCTGATATCTCTCATTTTGCTTTCGAGTGTTCTGGTCAAAGAGACAAACAAATATCTTTGGTCGGGAAGGCTTGATGAGACTTCAATTGACGAGGCAGGTTAATTTACGAGTCTTTTAGTTCAAAAAGTTGTATTTTTTCCCGTATTCTATCATTTGTTGAAGAAAATCTGAAGGATATTCAACCTTGTAATCAATGACCTTACCATTTTTCTCCACAGGAATAATTTCAGGATTTATAAATCCTCCGTAAGGTTTAAGATTAAGAGCAGCATACCTCTCTTTGACCTCTTTGTGAAGATTAGGATCAATCTTTATACCATAGGTTTCTACAAGTTTTTTTCCTGCCTCGTAGTCTCCCTCTGATTTGATTCTTTGCAGTTCTTTCAAAAGTTCTCCAAAAAGGGAACGAAGTCTGGCATAGTCATTTATCACAAAATAAGTTTTACCGTCTCTAATTCTTTTTTCAATCACATTTTCTGATTTTCCTTTTGCATAACACCACTCTGAGATCATTTTGCGCCCCTGCATATGTGCTTGAGTGACGTTTTTTCCAAGGTCGATTCTAACGAATTGAGTGAAGATTCCATTACGAATATAGTTGATATATTCGGCCTTGTAGGCAGTATCATTTGGTATTACTCCAAGCTCGACAAGTTTGGGGTCTGCAAGATAATAAAGCGCGAATAAATCTGCTCTGGACTCTTCTAGAGTTGAACTGAATTCTTTCAAGGCATTTGGTGATGTGCCTTCTCTAAGTTGGCCTGATCCATGCCCAAGACATTCATGAAGATCTGTATGTAAACTGCCTGTCAGAGTTCCATACTGTTTGATTAGTTGTACCTCTGCATCATCCCATGAAAACTCGGCCGTCATATTCTTTGGAGACTCTTCTGCAGCCTTGTCATATGCTTCAGTAATATTGGCAATTGTGACAGATTTTGAGCCATACTCTTTGCGAATCCAATCGGCATTCGGCAAATTAATCCCAAGAGGTGACACAGGATAACAGTCTCCACCTAGTTGTACTGCATTGATAACTTTTGCAGACACACCCTTGACATTCTTTTTTCTGTATTGTGGGTCTATAGGTGAATGATCTTCAAACCATTGAGCATTTTCACTTATTATCTGTGTGCGTTTTGAGGCTTCAATATCCTTAATATTTACCATTCCTTCCCAAGTGCCTTTAAGCCCAAGAGGATCATTATAAGTTTCAATAAAACCATTAATAAAATCTACCCGGGAGATTGTATCCTTAACCCATGCTATATTATATTCATCCCATTTTTTAAGATCCCCGCTTCTATAATAATCACAGAGAAGTTTAATATAGTTTTTCTGAATATCGTTTTCTGCAACTGCTGCTGCCTTTTCAAGGTGATAGACTATTTTTTCGATTGCTTCTCCATAAAGACCTCCGATTTTACAAGTCTCTTCCATCAGGATCCCGTTCTTCTTGACAAGTCTGGAATTAAGTCCATATGATACAGGTCTTGGATCATTAGGTACTTCCATTTTTGCATAAAAGGATTCAGCCTCTGAGTGTGTAACACCTTCATAAAAATTGACTGCACTTTCTGCAATCAGATCACCTTTTCCAGATATGTTTTTTCTATATGGGGCAATGGATAGATCAAAAATGACAGGAAGCATTTCTTGCTTCAGTGTATCCAAACCGCTCTGCGACATCAGTTCTCCGAAATATTCCTTAGAACAACCGGGAATAATTTTCTCCTCTGCGTAATGATGATGAATACCGTTGCTAAAAAACACTCTCTTGGCATATACTATAAACTCTTTGTAATCGTTACATTCCTTGTCTCCATTGTAATTGTCAAGTATAGATTCTATGACTTTTCTTACCTTGAGTCCATATTTTGAATTTTGATCCCAAAATATATCCCTTCCACATTTAACAGCTTCACTTAAATGATAGATATATTCTTTCTGCTGAAGAGACAGTGAATCCCATCCTGGAATCTGAAAACGGATTATTTTAATATCAGCAAATTCGTCTGCCAAATATTTGAACGGTTCCTGAATTTTCTTTTCAGATGACTGTTTGCATGAGCAAATTGAAAGCCCGGAAACTAAAGCAATAAGCATAATTTTATATCTTTTCATAAATCTAAATTTGCACAAATATACCTCTTTGTGATATATAATATTTAAATTTGGTGAAAATAAGGAAGATGAAAAGGACATTTGTGGTGGCAACTGTACTGTTAATTACTATTGCAGTTGTATTGACATCCTGTTCCAAAGATGACTCTGAATCAGGATACAATAGGATAATTCTTGTTTATCTTGCAGCTAACAACAATCTCAGTAATTATGCTTCTGACAATGTCAGCAATCTTTTAAAAGGATATATTCCAGAAGAAAACAGTAATGATATTCTTCTTGTGTATTCTCATTTGATGGACCATACTCCTGTTTTGCTGAGAATATACAGGGATGATAGCGGAGTGCCGCAGCAGGAAGTTGTAGCTAATTACGATAATCAAAACTCAACCACACCACAGGTATTAAACTCGGTACTCAAAAAGATAAAAATTATTTTTCCTGCTAAAGAATATGGGCTTATTCTCTGGTCGCACGGAACAGGCTGGTTGCCACAAAACTATTATGACAACCCGGGTATGTATGGAGTTTTTTCTCCTGATCCCTATTCAGATTTAGTGAAAAGTTTCGGGTTTGAATCCGGAGTTGAGATGGATATTAAGGAGATGGCTGCTTCGATACCCTATCACTTTTCGTTTATTATTTTTGACTGTTGTCTGATGGGAGGTGTTGAGGTAGCTTACGAAGTTAAAGACAAGTGTGACTATATTTTGGCCTCACCGGCAGAAGTGCTTGCAACCGGATTTCCGTATGATGTTATTATGGAACCACTATTTAGATCAAAAGCAGATCTTGAAGAGGTGTGTCAACGTTATTTCGATTTCTACAATTCACAACGTGGGGTTTACAAGTCTGCCACTATAGCACTTTACAGAAGTGATAAATTTGATGAACTTGCTGCTGTTTGCAAAAGTATTTTTGCTACAAACAGGGATAAATTAAATTCTCTTCAAGTAACGGGTATACAGGGATATTTCAGATTGAACAAACACTGGTTTTATGATATTGGTGATTTTATTTCAAGGATAGCATCACAACAAGAACTCATGCAATTTAATGATGCTTTGAGCAAAGTCGTTATTAAAAAGTTGACTACACCAACATTCCTTGATTTTACAATTAACAGTTATTCAGGGCTCAGTACATATATTCAAAGTAACGGCTCTTCGTTTCTCGATTCATATTATAAGGGGTACAAATGGAACATTGCAACAGAGATGGTAAAATGATAAATTGTTGTATTGAGTTATATTTTTTGTAACTTTGCCGCCTCTAAAAAGGAAACTTTTTGGTGCAATGGGGTCCGGACCATTTCCGGATTGAGTAACACATTTTTATTAATTCATTATGAAAACAATTAAACTTAATGGAGCTCCAAGAACAGTATCCAACAAACAGGCAATAAAAACTTTAAGAAGAAATGGCATGGTTCCGTGCGTACTTTATGGACCAGGAGTAGAAAACCAGCTTTTTTCAGTAAATGCAAAGGATTTACTGCTTTTGACAGATACACCTAATTCTTATATAGTTGATCTCCAGATTGATGGTAAAAACTATAAATCCATTCTTCATGCAATTCAGTATCATCCTGTAACAGATGAACCTTTGCATGTTGATTTTCTTTCAGTTTCAAACGATAAGCCAGTGTCAATAAATGTTCCTATTATTATTACAGGTAATTCTGAGGGAGTGCGTCAGGGCGGCAAACTTTCAGTTTCTGCAAGAAAACTCAGAATATCAGCCCTGCTCAAAGATTTACCTGATTCAGTTACAATAGATATTTCAACTCTCGGTATAGGAAAGAATATTACAGCCGGAGATCTTAAATATGAGAACATTCAGATTATTACTCCTAAAAGTACTATTATCTGTTCAGTGAAGATGACTCGTGCAGCATTAGGCACAACAGCTGCTCCTGAGACAAAGTAAATTTCTTATTCGGTGAGCCATGAGCTTTCTAATTGCAGGATTGGGCAATATTGGTTCCGAGTACGCTGATACCCGTCATAATGCAGGATTTTATGTGTTGGATACTCTGGCAAGATTATCCAACATATCTTTTATCAGCAGTCGTTATGGATATATAGCCGAATATAAATTTAAGGGCAAAAGATTTTTGCTGCTTAAACCATCTACTTACATGAACCTTAGTGGTAAAGCCATCAATTACTGGTTAAATGCAGAAAAGATTGATCAGGAGAATATGCTTGTGGTGGTGGATGATATAGCTTTGCCGTTTGGCTCTTTAAGGATGCGGAAGCAGGGTAGTGACGGAGGTCATAATGGTCTCAAAGACATTATTTCATCTTTGGGTAACAGTGATTTTTCACGTCTTAGAATAGGTATTGGAGGAGATTTTCCAAAGGGTGGGCAAATAGATTATGTACTGGGAAAATGGACTGACCAGGAGATAAAATCTCTCCCGGAGATTGCAGATAAAGCTGTTGAAGTTATTAAATTATTTGGTACAGAAGGCGCTGAAAAGGCCATGAATTATTGTAATTCAAAATGAGCAGAATTGATAAGTACTTATGGTCAGTGAGAATATATAAAACTCGTACTGATGCCACCGAAGCTTGTCGATCAGGCCGTATAAGGATAAATGAAATTCAGGCCAAACCTTCCAAGGAGATTAAACCTGGAGACGTAATATCTGTCCGGAGAGGTAACATTCATTTCACATACAGAGTTATCGCAGATGTCGAACGCAGACAACCTGCTAAAATAGTTGCTCAGTATATCGACAATGTAACTCCACAAGAGGAGTTGGATAAATTGAACCTGCCCAAAGAATCGTTTTTTATCTCAAGAGAAAGAGGCACAGGGAGACCTACCAAAAAAGAAAGAAGAGATATTGACGAACTTTTTGACAATCTTGATTTTTACGATGATGACGAAACGGATGCAGATTAACTTTTTCCTGTTATTTCGAGTAGCGTACACTCTGCCGATTTTTTTAATATTGAATACTCTCCAAGTCCAGCAGGGATAAGCACAGTTTCTCCTTTAGAAACATCAAGTAAGGAGTTTTTGGAGTTAATTGTTATTTTCCCTTCTATCAACATGTATATTATAAAACTTTCAAACTGTGTGCTTTCGTAGTAAAGAGTCTTGTTTGGGTTGAGTTTTGAAATCTTAAAACAGTCGCAGTCAACAAGTATTTCATTTTCTCTATTTTGACAATAAGCATGATGATATTGAGAGAGATCATATTTGTTATAATCAATTATATCTATTGCCAAGTCAAGATGCATCTCTCTGGCTGTTTCAGGGTTATGTTCTCTTCCCCAGTCATAAATTCTATAGGTAATATCGGAAGTTGTTTGAATTTCGGCAACTAAAATGCCTCCTGTAGCAGAGTGAATTGTTCCGGGTTTGATTAGAACATAGTCTCCTCTTTTAGGAGTAATAACATTTAGTATTTCATTTACAGTGTCATTGTTGCATTTGTCAAACAATTCCTGAGGTGTAGTCTCTCTGTTGAAACCAAGATATATTTTTGCATCTGGTGCAGCATCAACAATATACCACAATTCAGTTTTGCCAAATGATTCATGTCTTGTCAAAGCTGTTTCATCATCAGGATGTACCTGTATCGACAATCCCTTTTGAATATCCAAATATTTGATCAGTATTGGAAATTCCATTCCGAATCTGTCATAAATCGCATCACCTGTTATATCTCCGAGATAGGTTTCTACAATCTCGTTGATATCGTTCTTTTTAAGAAAGCCATTTTCAATTACCGATGTATCACCCTGCAGACCACTTAATTCCCAGCTTTCTCCGACAGGATTGCTTCCTGAATAAGGTTTCCCTAGTAATTTTATTAATTGATCTCCACCCCAAACTCGTTCTTTAATTATTGGTTTGAATTTTAGTGGATAAAGTGTTGTCATAATTGCGATTTATTAAAATAAGAATTGAGATCAAGATAATAAGAGAAAGTAAGTAATATATATAGTACATGTTTCCAGGGAACAGATCTTTGAAGCCTGCATCTGCTGGTAGTTCAGGAAATAGAATAGCGATAAGATATGAAAACCCGTTATTAATAAAATGTAAAAAAATTGTAGCCCAAAGAGAGCCGCTTTTCCAATAGACCCATCCCATAAGTGAACCTACCAGAAATGCAGGTATTGCCTGCCAGGGATTAAGGTGTATCACTCCAAATATCAAAGCAGACCAAAAAATAGCTTTCCATGGGTTCATGTGTTTCATAAGTCCTCTCAAAATAATCCCTCTGCAAAATGTCTCTTCAAACAGTGGCGCAAGTATTACCATCATTATCAGGCTACTAATCTTATTTTCAGTAACACTTTCAAAAAGTTTTTTGATAAAATCAGGGACAGTCATCCATGATGAGAGTGGTTCGGTAACGTAATTAAAGGATAAAAGCAATGGGATGAGTAGAATAAAAAATATTATTCCTCCCATTTTACCAAAATTTGGACTGTTTAAAGGAAGTAAAATGTTAGATTGTTTCTTTTTTATAGATCTTACAATCCAAAAATATGGGAGTAGAAAAATGAATGGGTAAGCAATAGTCCCATACCATTCTGTAAGTGAAGGAAAAGCAAATTGCATAATAATTGTGAGTATTGTGCTCAGGGCAGTCCCCCCAATTACTAGAATTATGACAAGTATCCAGCACTCTTTTAAATCAGGAATATATGGCCAGAATTTTTTAAGCATTTATTAAATATTAGTTGAATTTTTACTTTTTAAAAAGGGGAGATGGGTAAATCTTCTTTTCAATCAGCTCTGAAAGTCTGTTTACAACATTTTCCCGATCTTCCTTGTAAGTAACCCCAAACCATTGGTCCGGAGTACTCAATACTTTACAGGAGGCTTTATTGCTTTTGATAATTCTGTTTACAACATACGGAATGTAAAATTCAGCAGATAAATCTTCTCCGTTTTGTAATAGAAACTCTGTGAAAAGTTCCTCTCCCAATGTAAACAAATCCGGTGTAAATCCCCACATATTCATTGATACCAGAGTTTCAGGTGCTATTTCCACAAGCTCATTTCGTGGATTAAGGCCACAAATTGAACTATTCTTTCTTGCAATATTGTGATGTTCTTCTACATCAGTAAGATAGCCCTCCGGATTGACGGAACATATTCCGCGTGACACACTGCCGGATTCAGAAAGAGTGTTGGCAATATTAAAGCCTACCATGGCAAAAGTACCTGTGTGCCCTTCGCACTTTTCAAGAAAGTGACCAAGCACCTGGAATGAGTTCCAGCCATAAAAATCGTCAGCGTTAATTACGGCAAAAGGAGTGTCGATAACATCTTTTGCAACCAACACAGCATGCCCGGTTCCCCAAGGCTTACTTCTAAGCGGGTTATATTTAAGCCCTTCAGGAATTGTTTCCAATTCTTGCTCTACAAAAGCATATTCAACACTATTCCCATATCTTTGTTTTACGGCATCTTCAAACTGTTCTCTGAAGCTATGTCTTATTGTGAAGACTATCTTGCCGAAACCAGCTCTCACAGCGTCGAAAACTGAGTAATCCATAATTGTTTCGCCATTAGGCCCCACACTGTCAAGCTGTTTTAATCCTCCATATCTGCTGCCCATGCCGGCAGCCAGAACAAGTAATGTTGGTTTAACCATTATTATATTAATTATCTTAGACAAAATTATTACTAATTTTGCGAAAACAACTATTTAAAACAAAGATGTGGCAAAGAGTTAAAGAAACCGGATTTTATAAGTTTATTAAAAACAAGTTTTTTATTGCCACTCTTATTTTTGCCGTCTGGGTAATATTCATTGACAAGAACAGCCTGATTGACTGGTTTCACATAAGGTTGAATATTGTTAGACAGGAACGTCAAATTGAATACTACAAAAACGAAATCAAATCAATTGACGAAAAACTTCAGGAGCTGAGTTCAAATCTTGACAGTTTGGAGAAATTTGCAAGAGAACAGTACTATTTTCATGAAGATGACGAAGATCTTTTTATTGTGGAAGAGAAAAAGTAAGTTTCAATAAATCTCTAAGATCATTGCTATTGTAAGTAGGACCTCCTTCACAAGGCAGATTCTTATAGTTATAATAGAACTGGTCAATACCAAATATCATAGCTCCTTCAATATCATTGGCAAAATCGTCTCCGGTCATAATAGCTTCCTCCTTAATCCCATCCAAAGCTCTAAGAGCCCTTTTGAATATTATAGGAGAAGGCTTATGTATTCCCTGCTCCTCAGAAATCAGAACAGCATCGAAAAACTGTTCAATTCCAGAATTTTTAAGTTTTTTATACTGTACTTCCTTAAAGCCATTGGAGATAATTGCAATTTTACAGCCGGCTCTTTTCAACCCTGCAAGGACTTCTGCTGCATAAGGCATTAAAGCGGTTTGGTTTGGCATGGTGTCGAGATACTCTTCTCCAATTTTTTTTGCAAGAGCAGGACTGTCAATATTGTGCTTAAGCAGCGTTTGGCGAAATCTTTCACTTCTTAACAATTCCTTTGTAATTATACCTTTTTCATATTGATCCCATAAAAAATGGTTAATCTTTTCGTAATCATTAAAAAAAGATTCTTTGCTAGAAATGGGAAGTGAGTATTTGTCAATCAGCCTGAATATATTTCTTTTGGCGTTAAGATCAAAATTCCATAAGGTTCTATCAAGGTCGAATAGAAAATATCGATATTTTTTTTGAGATTTCACTTCTATTTGGTATAGTAGTCAATCATTCTGTTAATAGCTCTTATACATACTGGACAGAAAGATGGGGCGGTGTTTGTTTTCATTCTACAGTCTTGAGCAGGCCTGAATATTCCTTTAGCCATGTACCCTCCACCTTCATAAAGGCCAACGCCATCTTTTTCCATCATATCTTTCCACTTTGCATCAAAATGGACTTTAGTAGTCAGATTGGGCTCCCATGGTTCAACTTTAAGGTTGTAGAAATCCTCATAACTTACTTCAGATGTGTAATACTCATCACCCAGACCGGCGAATGAGTGGCCAAATTCATGTACAAAAACCATTGATTCCGTTGGATGATCAGACATACTAAGAGCATAATAGTTATAAATACCTCCGCCACCATATTTATCTGTATTTACTATAACGTATATTGCATCAAACGGTGCGTTAGAGGCAGCTGAAGCTATCAGAGAGTATTCAGGTGCAGTTAAGTATCTGTCTATTTTGAATGTATAGAAATTTGATTCGAGAACTGTTTGTTTCCAAATGCCTTGATGAGGAATATCAGGACCACTATCTTTGGAAATTGACTTAACAGCCCAGATGTTAAAGTCATCTTTACGAGACTTGTATGGTTCAGTATTGAAAAGATATCCTGTAAATTTTTGGGCATCTTTGATAAATTTATCCATTTCGTTAGCAGTATATCCTTCGGCAACAAAGAGAAGATCTACTTTTTTTGATTTGTCGCCATTATTTATCAGAGATACAACCTCAAAGTCGTTTTCAGACTCACAGTTTATAGATATATCTTTTGGGTCAATTTGAAAACTGCAAAGTTCTGCAAGCTTGCCGTTTGATTTTTTTCGTTCATAAAAAGTAACTTTAACGACATCTTTTGGCCAAGGAATCCAGCAAGAGCCTGAAAAAGCCTTGGACACTGATTTAGCTTCGGCAGTTGTCCTCCATTCCTGGAATAAATTGTTAAACCCAGTACTATAAATTATTTTGCCGTCGACTGCAGCAACTTGCATGCGATACTCTCCATAATCGAAAGGAGAAATAAGGTTTGTTCTTGTACCACTCCATTCTTTTTCCTTGTGAAGTCCTTTTAAAAATATTTCCTGTTTTTCAGAATTTCCTGCAAACACAAGATCTATTCTAAGCCTTTGATCGGTAAAATAATTGTAATAAACCACACTGTTTTGCCCATTGACTGTAATAGTCAGCAAAGCAGATAAAATAAGAACATATAGTTTTTTCATGTTTGAAGTTATATATTATATGCCAGTGTATGTTTCAGGAGTAATTGCCCGAAGTTCATTTTTCACTTCATCACTTACATTAAGGCTTTCAATGAATTCAGAAATAAGTGTATGATCTACAGCTTGGTTGGTTCTTGTAAGAGATTTTAAAGTCTCATATGGATTTGGATAATTTTCTCTTCTAAGTATTGTCTGTATAGCTTCTGCAACGACAGCCCAATTGGCATTCAAATCTTTTTCGATAGCGGCCCTGTTTAATATCAATTTGTTCAATCCTTTTAACACTGATTTGAAGGATATTATGCTGTGGGCTACCGGAACACCGATGTTCCTAAGTACAGTGGAGTCAGTTAGATCTCTTTGAAGTCTCGAAACAGGTAACTTTGAAGAAAGATGTTCATATATTGCATTGGCAAAACCCAAATTGCCTTCTGCATTTTCAAAGTCTATAGGGTTGACTTTGTGTGGCATGGCTGATGAACCAACTTCTCCTTCCTTAATTCTTTGCCTGAAATATTCCAGAGATATGTATAGCCACATATCACGACAAAGGTCAATTAAAATTGTATTTATTCTTTTAAGAGAATCAAAAAGTGTCGCAAAATAGTCGTAATGTTCAATCTGTGTTGTGGGATAAGATCTTTTTAATCCCAGTTTGTTACTCACAAAATCGTTTGCAAATTTGTTCCAGTCAATTGAAGGATAAGCCACATGATGGGCGTTTAAATTGCCTGTGGCTCCTCCAAATTTGGCTGCCAGCGGTATCGTTTCATACAGGCCATACTGTTCCTTGAGACGCACTACAAAAACTTCGATCTCTTTGCCGAGCCTTGTAGGAGAGGCAGGTTGACCATGTGTTCTTGCAAGCATGGGTATATCTTTCCAATCTTCTGCAAGTTCTTCAAGTTTAGATATTAGTGATTGCAACAAAGGGTTATATAACTCTTTGAGTGCATCTTTCATGGATAGTGGAATAGAGGTATTATTAATATCCTGGGAAGTAAGCCCAAAGTGAATAAATTCCTTGAATTTGGAGAGTCCAAGTAGGTCAAATCTTTTTTTTACGAAATATTCTACAGCCTTAACGTCATGATTTGTAACAGCCTCTATAGCTTTAATCTCTTTTGCGTCATCAAGTGAAAAATCCTTGTAAATATTGCGAAGAGTGTCAAAAGTTTCTTGTTTGACTTCTGAAAGCTGTGGTAGAGGAATTTCACATAAGAATATAAAATATTCTAACTCTACATAAAGTCTGTATTTTATCAGTGCAAATTCCGAGAAGTACTCCGATAGTCCTTCAACCTGTTCATAATATCTTCCGTCCACAGGTGAGATTGCAAGAATATTGTCCATATTGTGTAATATTAAACCATAAAATTACTAAAGATTTTCAAAATCTGTTTGCCCTCTTTAACATCATGTACTCTTAATATGTCTGCTCCTTTGAGAAGTGCTTGTAAATTAAGAGCAACAGTTACAGGCAATGATTCTTCGGGAGTTATTTTTAAAAATCTGTAAATCATGCTTTTTCTCGAGATGCCTACTAAAACGGGCCAGAAACTTCCATCTTCACTTTTTTTTATTTTGAACTCATCCAATCTGTTCAACATTGTATAATTCTGAGGAATATCCTTAGCAAATCCGAATCCCGGATCAATAATTATCTCTTTTATTCCCTTTTGTGTAGCCTTTTCTATGAAATTAACAAAATAGTTGCGTACTTCATTTACCACATCCGCATACTGGCAGTGGCTTTGCATAGTTTCCGGTGTGCCTTTTTTGTGCATGGCAATGTATGGTAATTCAAGCTTTGCAACCATGTCGAGCATTTCAGGGTCATCTTCTCCGGCAGAGATATCATTTACGATAAAATCGCCAATAAAATCATACGCCCGTTCAACAATTGAAGCCCTAAAAGTGTCGATTGAAACAGTGCACTGAGGAAAATATTTCAAAAGAATCTTCAAACCTGGCTTAAGATATTCCCATTCGAGTTCTTCAGGAATACTTTTTAATCCAGGTCTGGTAGAGCAGGCTCCAAGGTCAATAATATCGGCCTCCTCTTCTATCATCTTTTCAAATTTTGAGACAATCTCACTTTCTGTAGTACAACGGCTTTCGCTGAAGAATGAATCCGGATTGAGGTTAATTATACCCATCACGGACGGATAATTGATCTTTATCATTTCTATTTATTAACTAACTTTGCTTTACTTACAAATATAGGACTTATTATGCTAATTGTTTTAGAAGGGCTGGATGGGGCAGGGAAATCTACCCAGATGTCCATGATAGAAAATTATTTCAAAAATATGGGCAAGACTGTCAGACTTCTTCATTTTCCGAGATTTGATGCACCAGTTTTCGGAGATCTCATATCTCGATTTTTGAGAGGAGATTTTGGAAAGATTGATGAAGTCCATCCATTACTAGTTGCCATGTTGTTTGCAGGGGACAGGCATGATGCAGCACCTTTGATTAAGAGCTGGCTTGAAAAGGGAGATATAGTAATTCTTGACAGATATGTATATTCAAACATCGCTTTTCAGTGTGCCAAAGCGCATAACCGACATGAAGAGGAGATTGTTAGAGATTGGATTATCGATACGGAATTTCGTCACTTTGCTATTCCAAAACCTGATTTGAACTTGTTTTTAGATGTTCCAATCGACTTTATTTTTAAAAAATTAAATGAAGTTAGGCTTGGAGAAGAGAGAAAATATTTACAAGGCAAGACAGATATTCATGAAGCAGATATTTTTTTTCAGAAACGAGTCAGAGACATATATCTTGCCCAATGCAAAATGGACAGCAGTTTTATAAGGATTGATTGTTCAGGTGTTTCAGGAGAGATGCTTGATGCGGGCGCGATATTTGAATTGATTTCAAAACAAATTGAAAAAAAATGCTGATATGAGATTCTTAAGAGGGTTTTCCAGAATATTGTTAGGACTGACTTTCATTTTTTCAGGATTTACCAAAATAATTGATCCGGTGGGAGTGGGGTTGATATTTGCAGAGTATTTCAAAATTATAGGATTAGCTGCTGCCCCCGGAATCTGCCAGATTATGGGGATAGTGCTATCATCCTTAGAGTTGCTTTTAGGCATTTCCTTACTGCTTGGTATAAGGATGAAAGTAATTGCTACAGTTACACTGATATTAGTCTCATTTTTTACAATAATTACTTTTTTTCTGGCAATTTTTAACCCTATTCAGGACTGTGGATGTTTTGGAGAGGCAGTAAAACTACCAAACTGGCAAAGTTTTTATAAAAACATTATATTATTTATATGTGCACTGATAATATACAGACAGAGAGATATATTTGTTCCAATTGCTCCTACTCATTGGGAGTGGATACTTGTTTCTTTATATGCATTAGCTGTCGTATCAGTTTCCATACATTGTTTTCGGCATTTACCTCTTATTGATTTTACTGATTATAAAGCAGGTAAAGATTTAAGAGAGAATGTCATTTTACAAAAAAATGAAGATCAGCCTGTTTTTGAGACAGTATTGATTTATAAAAAGGGGAACACTATCAAGGAATTTTCGATTGAAAACCTTCCAGATTCTTCCTGGACATTTGTTGATTCAAAAAGTAAGCAGGTAAATGACACAGCAGATCCAAAATCAGGAACTTTTGCAATATCTGACAGAAACGGTGAATATATCACAGATTCGATCTTATCTTACAAAGGAGCTCTTTTTATTACCTCGATTCCCTATCTGGAAAGACTTGATCAAAAGATTATTAAAAAAATTGTCGAAAGAGATACCCATTTTAAATCTATGGATATTGAACATATTGTCCTCACCGGCTCCTCTTTTGAAAGTGTTGATGAAACTTTCGGGGATATTGGTGACCTTGCTGTCTATTATTCGGATTATAAAACACTGATAACTCTAAATCGTTCAAATGGGGGATTGGTATATCTCTATGATGGTCAAATTTCAGCAAAATGGTCACTTATAGACGCAGATAGACTTAATATTGAATCAATCACAAAGGAGGATCCGGAGATAATAACTGCAAAAAAAATTATTAAGGAGCGTGTTACTGTAGAAGTTTTTATTGCTCTTCTTTTGTTGGTAATTTTTCTTATGAGATTTATTCTCAAGATGACATATAAACCAAATTTAAAAAAAGATGAAGATTGTTCGAGAGTGTAGTCTTAAGGACAAAAATACATTTGGCTTTGATGTAAAAGCCGACATTTATGCGGAGGTAGAAAGTAAGGAGGAGCTGAAATTGCTGCTGAGTAATTCTGAATATTCTCAAATTCCAAAAATAGTAATTGGATCAGGATCAAATATCCTTTTTCGAAGGGATTTCAAAGGTATTGTTATACATCCGGCCATAATGGATATCTCCATCGTTGGTAATGACTGCGATTATATTTACTTAAGAGCAGGTGCGGGTGTGGTTTGGGATGATCTTGTACAGTTTTGTGTAGACAGGGGATGGGGAGGTGTGGAAAATCTTTCAGCTATACCAGGATGTGCCGGTGCGGCTCCTGTTCAAAACATTGGCGCTTATGGGGCTGAAGTTGCAAATGTAATACATGCGGTGGAATTCATATTTTACAATGATCTTTCTGAAAGAGAATTTTCTTGTGGAGAGTGCAATTTTGGGTACAGAGATAGTATTTTTAAGCGAGAATTGAAAGGGTGTGGGATTATAACATATGTTACACTCAAATTGTCTAAAAATCCTGTAATCAACGCCAATTATGAAGATGTACAACACGCTTTGCATGGTTTGGAAAACCCTTCCATACATAATGTAAGGGATATAATCTCTTCTATAAGAGCCAGCAAGTTACCGGATCCTTCAGTTATTGGCAACGCTGGAAGTTTTTTTAAAAATCCGGTTGTTAGTGAAAAACTGGCTCTCTCTATCAAAAATAGTCATCCTTCACTAAAGCTTTTTCCTTCGGGAGAGAAATATTATAAAATTCCTGCTGCATGGTTGATAGAGCAGTGTGGTTTTAAGGGGAAAAGATTTGGAAACGTTGGTGTTCATGCAAAACAGCCGTTGGTTTTGCTTGCTTTTGAAGGAGCAACTGGGGATGAATTGATAAATCTCTCACATACAATTATCCAAACTGTAAAGGAGAGATTTAATGTGGACATTGAACCTGAAGTTAATATCTGTTGAATCGATTATTGATTAGAGTTTTCTCTTGATTTCAACAATTGTGTAAGCCTCAATTATATCTCCAACCTTAATATCGTTATATCCTTCTACATTAAGACCACAGTCAAATCCGGCAGACACTTCCTTGACATCATCCTTAAATCGCTTGAGCGATCCAAGAGTCCCTTCGTGTACAACTATGCCGTCGCGAATTACTCTTATTTTGTTGTTTCTCGTAATTCTTCCCTCTTTAACCATACAGCCTGCAACTGTGCCGACTTTTGAAATTTTAAAAACGTCCCTTACCTCTGCGGTGCCTGTTACTTCTTCTTTCTCTACAGGAGCAAGCATGCCTTCTATACCACTCTTAACCTCATTTATGGCATCATAGATTATAGAGTAGAGTCGTATTTCTATCTCTTCTTTCTCAGCAAGTTTTCTTGCATTAGCCGAAGGTCTTACCTGAAATCCTATGATTATCGCGTTAGATGCAGCAGCAAGTAACACATCACTTTCTGAAATAGCTCCTACGGCTTTATGGATAACATTGACATGGACCTCCTCTGTAGATAGTTTAATAAGAGAATCGGAGAGAGCCTCGATTGAACCATCTACGTCACCTTTAACAATGATGTTAAGTTCCTGGAAGTTACCGACTGCAATTCGTCTGCCAATTTCTTCTAGAGTTATGTGCTTTTGTGTCTTAAGTCCCTGAATCCTGAGGAGTTGTTCTCTTTTATTGGCCAGTTCTCTTGCCTCCTTTTCATCATCCATTACATTGAATGTTTCACCGGCTGCAGGAGCACCATTTAATCCAAGGAGTGAAACAGGCGTAGATGGGCCTGCTTCAGTTACCTTCTGGCCTCTTTCATTGAACATTGCCTTAACTCTCCCGGTATAGCTTCCACTCAATATAACATCACCAACATGAAGCGTTCCTGATTGAACAAGGACAGTTGCCAAATAGCCGCGTCCCTTGTCAAGTGAAGACTCAATAACTGTTCCATGAGCTCTTTTATTGGGATTTGCCTTAAGGTCGAGCAGTTCTGCTTCAAGAAGTATTTTCTCAAGTAATTTGTCAACATTGAGCCCTTTTTTGGCAGAGATTTCCTGACACTGATATTTTCCTCCCCAATCTTCAACCAAAAGATTCATTGCTGCGAGTTGTTCCCTTATTTTGTCCGGATTAGCTCCTGGTTTATCAATTTTATTGATGGCAAAGATCATAGGAACACCTGCTGCCTGAGCATGATTGATTGCTTCTTTTGTCTGGGGCATGACAGCATCATCTGCTGCAATTATAATTATTGCCATGTCTGTTATTTTGGCTCCACGAGCTCGCATGGCAGTAAAGGCTTCATGACCCGGAGTGTCGAGAAAGGTTATTCTTTGTCCATCAGACAGTTTAACATTATAAGCTCCAATATGCTGGGTAATGCCTCCGGCTTCACCTGCAATTACATTTGATTTTCTAATGTGGTCAAGCAATGATGTTTTGCCGTGATCGACATGTCCCATTACTGTTACGATTGGTGGTCGGGGAACAAGATTAGTGTCGTCATCCTCTTCTTCATGAATAGCCTCCTGTATCTCGGCAGTAATAAACTCGACTTTGTATCCGAATTCTTCAGCAACGAGAACCATGGCTTCGGCATCAAGACGTTGGTTTATAGAAACCATCAGTCCAAGATTCATGCATGCCTCTATGACTTTTGTAACAGGTACATCCATCATTACAGCCAAGTCGTTAACGGTTACAAATTCAGTTACTCTCAAAATATTATTTGACAACTCCTGAAGTTCCTGCTCTTCCATATGCCTCTGGCTGGCTATTTCACGCTTGTCGCGACGATACTTGGATCCTTTAGTCTTTCCCTTGCTTTCGATCATCTTGGCATAGGTCTCCTTTATCTGTCTTTGAACTTCATCTTCATCAACTTCATTTTTGACAGGTTTAAATCTGTCATTACGTTGAAATTTTGGATTTTTCTGTGTAATGTTCCCGGATTTCCCTTTCTGTTTAAATTCCGTTCCTTTTGACTCTTTTGACAGATCAACTTTCTCTTTTCCACTCTTGTGGATTCTTTCTCTTTTACCTTTATTGGGATTAATGTGAGAGTTTTGTTTCTGCTCGGGTTTTTTCTTCTCAAATTGAGAAAGATCTATAGAACCGTTTATCTTAAGCCCTGAAAGTTTCTCCACTTTTGTCTCTATATGAATAGGCTCTTCTTTTTTATTAATTTCGCCCGCTTTTTCTTCAATTTTCACTCTATCCTCTTTCTTTTCACTCTTTTCTTTTTTTTCTTCCACAATTGCTGCTTTATCCTTATTTTCATCTTTTTGCCGTACAACTTCAGGAGAAATCTCGTTCTTAGGTTCATCAACAGAAGGTATATTTTCAGCTGTCACATTATCATGTGGTTCTTCTTTTTTTAACTCTTCGGTAACGTGTAATTCTGGTTCAGGAGTTGCGACAAGCTTGGTCTCTTGTGTATCCGTATGTGTTTTTTCATGCTGTGGTGTAGGTATATCAGTGTGAATGTCTGTATGAGAAGAATGTCTATTTAACCGATCCAGATCAATTTTACCTACAACTTTTGGAGTAACGGGAGGTTCAACAATTGTTGTCTTAATAAAGACCTCTTTGGCTGGAACGTACTCATCATTGTCTTCGACTTTGGATGACTCTGCCCTTTCAGTAATGTCTTTAACCTTTATTGCAACTTTTTTTGACTGTTCTTTAATATACTGCTCCTGACCGAACTCTTTGCGGACCAATTCATAAATTTCGGGAGTCACTCTGGTTGTTGGTTTTGGATCAATTTCAATTTTTTTGGTCCTAAGAAATTCAACAAGCGTCCCCATACCAATATTGAAGTCCTTAAGTATCCTGTTAACTCTTATGTTCTCATCAGCTGTCATTCATTATCCTCCTGTTAAAAATTACTCTTCAAATTCTGCTCGAAGTATTCTTTGTACTTCATTTACGGTCTCTTCATCAAGATCTGCCCTTCTAACTATTTCCGAGACCGGAAGGGCAAGAACACTTTTTGCAGTATCACATCCAATATTCTTTAATGCAGAAATAATCCATTCATCTATTTCATCGCTGAAAGCAGTTAAAAGTACATCTTCCTCATCCTCGTCTTCAAGATCCCTGAATACGTCGATATCCATACCAATGAGCATGCTGGCAAGTTTGATGTTACTTCCGCCCTTGCCGATAGCAAGAGAGACATCGTTGGGTTTAAGGTAGACACTGATCCGCTTATCTTGTTCATTAATTTTTATTGACGAAATTTTCGCCGGGCTCAAAGCTCTCTGTACGAGCAGTTGTAAATTTGATGTCCAGTTTATAATATCTATGTTTTCATTTCTTAGCTCTCTTACAATTCCATGTATTCTGGAACCCTTGACTCCGACACATGCACCAACCGGGTCAATCCTTTCGTCGTAAGACTCAACAGCAACTTTAGCTCTCTCACCTGGTATTCTGACAATTTTTTTAATAGTGATAAGTCCATCGAAAATTTCAGGAACTTCCTGTTCAAAAAGCCTCTCAAGAAATACAGGAGATGTTCTGGACAAAGTAATTATAGGCTTGTTGTTTTCCATCTCAACTTTAGAAACGACTGCTCTTATAGAGTCACCTTTCCTGAAAAAGTCCGATGGTATTTGTTCTGATTTTGGCAGTAAAAGTTCATTTCCTTCTTCATCCATAACCAGAACTTCTTTTCTCCATGCCTGGTAAACTTCTCCAACTATTATCTCTCCTATTCTGTCCTTATATTTGTTGTAAAGATTAGCCTTTTCGATATCCATTATTCTTCCTGAAAGATTCTGACGAAGATTGAGTATTCCTCTTCTTCCGAAACTTTCGAGTTTCACCTCTTCTGTAAATTGTTCTCCAATTTCATAGGAGTCATCAATCTTGGAAACTTCCTCAAGAGAGATTTGGGTGTTTGGATCTTCTACTACCTCAACAACCTCTCTATTTCTCCATATTTCAAAATCGCCTTTGTCAATGTTAATGATTATATCAAAATTGTCAGCAGTGCCGTACATTTTGATGAGCTGATTACGAAAAACATCTTCCAAAACGCTCATCATTGTTGGGCGGTCTATATTTTTCAACTCTTTAAATTCAGCAAATGTGCTTACTAGATTTAACCCTTCCATATAGATTTTTGCTTTTAATTATCTAAAATTTATAAATGGTTTTGTAAATTTAATGTCTGACAACAAAATTTTTTCCTTTATCTCTTTTTTCTCACGTTTTTTTTTGCCCTCAATGGCAACAGTCTGACTATAAGATATATCTATATAATTGTCAGTAGCTTCGTTAAGTATTCCCGTTATCTTATTACCATTTTTGAGTTGTACAGAGACTTCCTTTCCCAAATATTTGAGATACTGCGGTAACATTCTGAAAGGTTGGTCCAGACCGGCAGAAGTGACAGTGAGAGAGAAATCTTCGACATCTCTGTCATATTCATCGGTAATAATCTTGGTAATATCTGTACAATTGTCTAAAGATACATCAGAGGAATAAGACTCTACAGTTACCTCTATATCATTATCCGGGCTTATGCAAACATCAACAAGAAATAATGAATTATCTTTCAAATAATTTTCAATAAGAGCAGTTATAGTTTCTTTTTTGATCATAAAAATTTTACAAAATAAGGGGACTCTCGTCCCCTTACATCTTTTCACTTAACCGCTGCAAAATTAGAAATTTTATTATTAACATCAAAATATTTTTTTATTTTCATAACTTTACACTATGAAAAAAAGTTATAAAATCATTAATGATCCTGTGCATGGTTTCATAAACATACCATCCGGATTAATTCAGGAGATTATTGAACACCCTTATTTTCAGCGACTCAGAGACATAAAACAACTCGGGATGACAAATCTTGTCTATCCAGGTGCTACTCATTCAAGACTTTTGCATGCATTGGGTGCAATGCATTTGATGAAAGAAGCAATTGATGCATTGAGAAACAAGGGGATAGAGATTGATGCTTCAGAAGAGGAGGCTTCGATGTGTGCAATGTTGCTGCATGATATCGGGCATGGTCCTTTCAGTCATGCGCTTGAAAATAACTTGCTGGTTGGTATTTCACATGAGGAGATCTCTCTTGCTATGATGAAGGCTATCAATAAAGAGAAAAATAATGCCTTGGCCAAGACTATTGAAATTTTTGAAGATAAGTATCCAAAACACTTTCTTCATCAGCTTGTTTCAAGTCAGCTTGATGTCGACAGGTTGGATTATTTGAGAAGGGACAGTTTTTTTTCGGGTGTTGCGGAGGGGATGATTGGTCACGAGAGAATAATAAAAATGCTGAATGTTCATGATAATTCGCTTGTGGTTGAGGAGAAAGGTATTTATTCGGTAGAGAAGTTTCTTATTTCAAGGCGTTTGATGTTTTGGCAGGTTTATTTGCATAAAACTGTGATAGCTGCAGAACAGTTATTAATACAGATTCTTCGCAGAGCAAGGGAGCTTACACAAAGTTCTGTAAAACTGCAGGGCTCTCCTGCAATCTTTTTTTTCATGAGAAACAAATTTTCCGAAGATGATCTTGATGATCGTTCAATTATCGACAAATTCGCAATGTTAGACGATAATGATTTCATTTCAGCTATTAAACAGTGGCAGTACTGTGATGACAAAATTTTGTCGCTATTGAGTAGAAATCTATCAATGCGTCGATTGCCAAAAATTATCCTTTCTTCAGAGCCAATTAATCCGGAATTATGTACAGGCGAAGATTATCTTGTCCAGTGCGGTGAGGTTGTAAATGAAGGATATGATATTGAAGGTGAATTTATTGGCATTATATCTAAAGATGGAATTGTGAAAAACATATATGATATCTCGGACATGCTTTCAGCTAAGGCTTTTTCTCAAGTCACAAAAAAATACTTTCTTTGCACAGCCAGATTATGAAAAAACAGATGATGATAACAGCTGGAACAATTGCTGAGTTGGTCAATGGAGAAATCGTTGGAGATCCAGAAACAGTAGTAAGTTCAATCACAAAGATTGAACAAAGCAAGCGTGGCTCAATAAGTTTCTATGCTAACCAGAAATATGAAAAATATCTTTATAGTACTAAGGCAAGCATTATGCTTATTAACAAGGATTTTACTCCTTCAGCCCCTATACCGGCTCAGTGTTTAATCAAGGTCGATAATGCTTATCAATGCATGCCGGTTTTACTTGATCTCTTCAATACTATAAAGGCTAAAAACAAAAGAGGAAGAGGGTTTTTTACAAAGATTTCCTGGAGTGCAAAAATTGGAAAAAATGCGTATATAGGTTCACATTCCTATGTAGGGAAGTCGGCAGTTATAGGTGCCGGGTCTCAAGTCTACCCACACTCATACATTGGTGATAATGTCACTATTGGTGAGAATACTACTATTTATCCGGGAGTTAAGATATATGCTGCTTGCAAGGTGGGTTCAAATTGTATAATTCATGCAAATGCCGTTATAGGAGCAGATGGGTTTGGATTTTCTCCTGATAGTGATGGAGTATACAGTAAAGTACCTCAGATCGGGAATGTTGTCATTGAAGACAATTGTGAAATTGGTGCAAATACTACCATTGACAGAGCAACAATGGGCTCGACTATAATTAGAAAAGGAGTCAAAATGGACAACCTTATTCAGATAGCACATAATTGTGAAATTGGAGAAAACACTGTTATTGCTGCGCAGGCGGGTATTGCGGGTTCTACTGTAATTGGGAGAAACTGTATAATCGGTGGGCAAGTCGGCATAGGTGATCATCTTGTCATAGCTGACAACACAACTATTGTTTCCCAAGCGGGAGTGCTTAGCAATATTAAAGTTCCTGGCAAAGTTTTGGCCGGAGCACCTGCTTTTGACTACAAAAAGTTCATGAAGTCATATGCAGTTTTCAGGGAACTATACAAAAAAAAGTAATGCTATGCAGTATACTCTGTCCAAAGTTATAAAATTTGAGGGAAAAGGATTACATACCGGACTTTTTGTAAATATGGAAGTCCATCCTGCCGCGATAAATAATGGCATTGTGTTTAGAAGAGTTGACCTTCCGGGAGAACCAGAAGTGCCTGCCGTTGCTGAATACACTGTTTCTACTCAACGAGGCACTACAATTGGGAAAGGCGATGCCCAAGTGGCTACCATAGAGCATATTATGGCTTCTCTGTTTGCTCTTGGAATCGACAATGCACTCATAAAGATAGACGGTCCTGAAGTCCCGATTATTGATGGAAGTGCATTAGAGTTTGCAAACAGGTTGTTTGAGAGTGGTTTGGAAGAGCAAGATGCACCTTCAAACTATTATACTCCTGAACGTACAATTTATTATAAAGATGACAAAAGTGGTTCTGAAATAACGATTGAACCTGCCTCAGAGTTAATGATAGATGTGACAATTGATTTTGGCTCTGATATAATTGGCATGCAACGTGTTATATTTGATAATAATACTGATTTTTTGAAAGAAATAGCCCCTTGCAGGACTTTTGTATTTATTAACGATATATTGCCACTCCTTAAACAGGGACTTATTAAGGGTGGTGATATTGATAACGCGATAGTTATAGCAGATAAACCTTTATCCAAAGAAGATCTGGATTTTATAAAAAATAGTTACCCTGGCGTCTTGAAAGGAGGCCTTTCAAGAGGATATATCAATGAATCGGGTTTACGGTTTAAGGATGAGTGTGCAAGACACAAACTTGTAGATCTGATTGGTGATATTGCTCTTACGGGCAAAAGGATTAAGGCACGCATAACTGCATATAAACCAGGACATAGTATAAACACAATAGTAGCAAAAATTATGAGAAATGATTTAATGAGGTCAGATACTATACCTCAGTATGACCCTAACAAAGAACCACTTGTTGATATCAACGGGATTAAGAAACTTCTTCCTCACAGACCTCCTTTTCTTATGGTGGATAGAATCATTGAAATGACTGAAGATATGGTAGTTGGCATTAAAACTATTGGAATTAACGAAGGATATTTTATAGGTCATTTCCCAAATGAACCTGTTATGCCAGGAGTTTTAATTCTTGAATCTATGGCACAAGTTGGTGGTATTTTAGTCCTCAACGAAGTTGACGAACCTGAAAAATACTCAACCTATTTTGCAAAAATTGATAAAGTTAGATTTAAAAGAAAGGTGGTCCCAGGAGATGTAATCGTCATTAAAATGACTCTTACTCAACCGATTCGTAGATCAATAGTCTATATGAAGGGTGAAGTCTACGTTGGTGATTCCTTGGTTTGTGAAGGAGAGATGGTCGCTCAGGTGATTAAGAACAAGGAGTGAAAAACAATTGTATGAGTAATACATTTATCCATCCGAAAGCCAGAATAGGTAATAATGTAACAGTTGGTCCATTTTCTTATATTGCAGAAAATGTGGAGATAGGCGATGGTACGATAATAGGGCCTCATGTGACTATTCTTGACTATGTAAAACTTGGCAGTAATAACAAAATTTATCCCGGAGCTGTCTTAGGCTCTACTCCTCAGGACGTGGGATTTGCCGAAGAAGAGACTTGGCTTGAGATAGGAGACGACAATATTATCAGAGAATTTGCAAATATGGCAAGAGGTACTATACATGGGCGGGGGAAGACAGTTATGGGTAATAATAACATGCTTATGTCTTATTCTCATGTAGCTCATGACTGCGTGATTGGCAATGGAACAGTTATTATAAGCTATGTTGGTTTTGCCGGCTTTGTTGAAGTAAATGATTATGCTACAATTGGAGGAAAGGCTGCATTTCATCAGTTTACCAGGGTGGGAGCTTATAGTATGGTATCAGGAGCATCTGCCGTAAGGAAGGATGTACCTCCTTATGCATTAACAGGGAATAATCCTGTAGCTTTTTATAAATTGAATATAGTGGGTCTGAGAAGAAACGGTTTTACAAGTGAGCAGATATCCAGAATTGAGAGCATTTACAGAACTCTATACGATTCGGGCCTCAATATTTCAGATGCCTGTGAAAGAATAGAACAGGATTTTGAAGAGAGTACTGAGAAAAGAACCATTCTTGATTTTATCAAGAATTCCAAAAGAGGCATAGTTCCTAAAATTTCGAGACTTATACATGGATAACAGTCATTCTGCTTCGGTTTTGTTATCAACTGCGTATCTTCCTTCGATTGAATATATAAGAGCAATAGCTAACTCCTGCAGGCCTGTAATTGAAAGATACGAGAACTATCAAAAGCAATCCTACAGAAATCGTTGTTATATATACAGTTCAGCCGGGCTTTTACCACTGATAATACCCATATGTCGAGAAGACAGGAATGACGAAGATACAAGAAGAATTGACAAGGTAAAGATAGATTATACCAAAAAGTGGCAAAAACAACATTGGAGAGCCATATTTTCTGCCTATAATTCCTCTCCTTTTTTTTGTTATTACAAGGATGAAATATACTCATTTTATACTGAAGAAGAACCTTTGCTGTTTAACTATAATAATAGACTTTTAAACACTATTCTTGATCTGATTGGAATATCATCAGTACCTGAATTCACGCAAAATTATATAAGAGATTTTGAAGGGAATGACTACAGAAATTATTTTCATCCAAAAAGAGAAGTGCTTTTTAATAATAAATATGGGCAATACTATCAGGTATTTGCCCATAAATATGGATTCATTCCGAATCTCTCAATAATAGACCTCCTCTTTAACGAAGGGCCTAACTCCATCACATTCTTTTTCTAAAACCTAAAGCCTATAGTTGCCAGCATTTTCCAAGCAGTATATGTTGATTCGCCTGTTGGAGCCAATAATGATGACCCTCCCTGCAAAGGAACATTTTCATAAAGCCTGAAATTTTCTGAATTAGAGATTCGTCTCTGAATACCAAAATCGGCAAAAAACCCACTTCCAAATTTAAATCCGGCACCACATGATACAAACTGTGTGTCAAATCCATAATTTCTCTCAGGATTTTGATAGAATGAATATCCTGCCCTCAAAGAAAAAATTCTGTTTAACCTAAACTCAGCACCTGCCCTAATATTACTAGTGTTTTGAAAATCCTCCTCTATCAAATCATTTTCATTATCAAACTCATCAAAATCAGAGTCAGCATCATCCATCCGCATCCATTCGTAGCCGACAAACTCATAATCAAGAGATATGGATCCTCTTGTTCCGAAAAAATAAGATATGCCCAGATTTGCCCTTGCAGGTGTAATCACCAAGTAGTCGTAAGAACCCTTTGGAGATTTTAATAAGATATGATAATTATCACTGTATTCAGCGTACATGCTTTCTCTCCATTCATCTTCAAGCGAGAAATATGTAGGAGTAGCCAGGCTGGCACCCAGTCTCAGCCCTTCAACAGGAAGGTAAATAACGCCTGCTCTTGCATTTATGCCAACGCCGGTTGTAGTCTGCTTGTAAATATGTTCAAAATCTTTGAACTTTGAATCAAACTGATTTAAATTCACTGCAAACTCACTGTAAGACTGCCAGTCTGTATATCTCAAGGACTGTAGTCCCAGGCTGAATCCAAAGTAAAACTTATTGTTAACATTTCCGCTAAGAGTAATAGCATATTCTGATATTCCTCCAGTGGTTTCTCTTTTAAACCCCTGATCAAGAGGGCCCCCAATCACGTTAGAATTACCCACAATATTTTCTGTTGCAGCAATATATTTACTTTCGGAATCAGGTAGCCTGTCAAGCAGATTGGTATTCCATGCTAGAACTGAACTCCAAGATGCACCACTGTTGTAAAAAGGATATGTATCGCCTACACTTTGAATATCCAACTCTGATGAGTTGATTCCTTTTGTATTGTATGCAAGAAATGAGAGCCAACTGGTGTTGTCAGCGCGTCCTTTTGCCGATACCCGGTTATTAAAGTTATTCAGTTTATTCATGGATACAGACACATTCAATCCTTTAAGATTGCCTGTCTTTCTTATGCCGTTAAGCGGAGTGACAAAACCAAAGGAAGAAACCCCAGCCCTGAAAAAACGCTTGTCTGTATTTCTGTCCAGATAGTCGGTTTCAGTAAGAGTTGAAATAGTGGATGGGGTAAACATAAATTCAGAGTATCTATAAAGCCCTGCTGAAGCTGGATTTATACTGATAGCTCCAAGATCTCCACCGATAGAGACAATCGCGTTTCCCATAGCTAAGCTCTTTGCACTTCCTTCATAAAAATTTTGGGAATACCTTAAAGCATCATATCTATTTTGTGCCGATAGTAAAGTAGTAAGTAAAATGGCAACTGTAAATGTAAATGTCTTTTTCATAATAAATTATCTACGATAAACTGATCCACTGCCTGAAGAACTTCTCCCACTACCGGATGATTGAGATGATTGAGTAGAAGAACCTGAACTCTGAAATGTTCCCGAATTTCTAGTTGGCTGTGAATAAGTATTGTTAATATTACTTCTTTGAAATTCAGAACGGTTTGTAGATGAATTTTTACCGGTAGAAATTCCAGAACCACTATTAGAGCCGGATGCCGCATTATTTTGACGTACCGGGACTCTATAATTTCCGGTTGATCTTGTATATTCAGACTTCTTTGGTGAAGTTGAATGAGCGCTACTCTTTATGCCAGTATTTCCAGAATTAGCGTTTCTGACAATGTTTGAGTTCCCTGAGCTCTGATTAATAACTTTTCCACTACTTGTTGTAAAACGATCTTGGCTGTTTTCTCTTCTGTAAACACTCTGTGAAGGTCTGTTACCGGAATTTGAAACAGAACTGCCCCTTATTTGGCTGATTTCTGCCTTGGACATTCTGGTATAACTTCCGGAAGAGTTAATTCCGCTATGCCTTTGATTAGGATTGGAATTATCAGAATCTCTTCTGCCATACAAGTGACGTTCTACCGGTACAACCCAGTAAGGTCCACTGTACCAGCCACCTGATGGCCAGTATCCGTAAAGATCATATCTTGGTCCCCACCAGCCGTAATATAGATCACGATACCACCAATAATCGTAATAATAAGGATTATACCAAGACCAACTTGAATAATACCATGGATCCCAATACCCATAATACCAATTGAAGGTAAATCTCCAACTCGGATTCCAATAATAGTATGGATGATTCCATGCCCATGGATAGCTCCACCAGTTAGAATAATCATTTACTGTGAAATGTATTTCATATTCTGGTGAATTAAATTTGGTAAGCAATTCCTCATATGAATCATATTCATTGATGTCAACAAGAACAGTGTCAGCTTTGGATAATGGGAGGACTGTCTTACCGCTTTTCTCGTCTACTACAATTACTTCCTTCGTCTTTTCCTTCAATGCCTGCAGCTCCTTGTCAGTCGCAGATTGGTCATCAGCTTTACGAACAACTGCTATATCAGTACCTGGTCTATAATATGCAGGATCTTCGTAAGAGGCAGATGAATAACGACTTCCGGTGCCGCAAGAGCTCAATGCAAGAATAACGGCTGCCAAGTAATAAAGTTTGTTTTTCATAACACACCTCCTGTGTATTAAATATTATTTCTACTTTTGTGCTGTTCAATACAAATTTACACAAAAATTGTACCACTGACAAATATTTTATTTAGGTAATGGCAAAAGAAGTTAGCAACAAAGAGGAGAATTATGCATTATGGTATAATAATTTGGTTATCAAGTCTGAATTGGCTGAAAACTCAGCAGTAAGAGGATGTATGGTCATAAAGCCCTATGGTTATGCTATTTGGGAAAAGATGCAGGCTCAGCTTGACCGGATGTTTAAGGAGACAGGCCATCAAAATGCCTATTTCCCTCTATTTATACCAAAATCTTTTTTAAGCAGGGAGGCAGAACATGTTGAAGGGTTTGCCAAAGAGTGTGCCGTTGTTACTCATCACAGACTAATGGCAAATCCAGATGGTCCAGGTGTGGTAGTAGATCCTGATGCAAAACTTGAAGAGGAGCTTGTTGTAAGGCCTACATCTGAGACAATTATATGGAATACATATAAAAATTGGATTAAATCATATAGAGACCTTCCTATTCTTGTCAATCAATGGGCAAATGTTGTAAGATGGGAGATGCGTACAAGGCTGTTTCTCAGAACAACTGAGTTCCTTTGGCAAGAGGGTCATACAGCACATGCTACAAGCGAAGAGGCAATTGAGGAGACATTGAAAATGGTGCAAGTTTATGCTGAATTTGCAAGAAAGTACATGTCAATGCCTGTAATTGTGGGAAGAAAGACTGAAAGCGAGAGATTTGCAGGAGCAATAGATACTCTTTGCATAGAGGCTATGATGCAGGATGGTAAGGCTCTTCAGGCAGGCACTTCTCATTTTCTCGGTCAAAATTTTGCCAAGGCTTTTGATGTTCAGTTTGCCAATAAAGAGGGTGGACTTGATTATGTATGGGCTACTTCATGGGGAGTTTCTACAAGGCTTATGGGAGCACTTGTTATGGCACACAGTGACAATAATGGGCTGGTGCTTCCTCCAAAGCTTGCTCCGATTCAGGTAGTAATGGTTCCTGTTATTAAGAGCGATGGAGATTTTTCCAATATTTTGGAAAACATGTCTCAAATTAAAAAAAGATTGGAAGGAGTTGGCATTTCAGTTAAAATTGATGATAGGGACAATCTGCGTTCAGGCTTCAAATTCGCAGAATGGGAACTTAAAGGTGTTCCTGTAAGATTGACTGTTGGACCAAGAGATTTACAAAATGGCACTGTTGAAATTTCAAGGAGAGATACATTAACCAAGGAGATAGCAAGTCAAGATGGTCTTGAAACACGAATTTCACTTTTGTTAGAGGATATTCAGGAAAATATTTATAATAAGGCTTTGAAATTCAGGGCAGAAAATACATTTAAGGTAGATGATTACAATACCTTTAAAGAAAAAATTGAAGATGGGGGTTTTTTGCTGTGTCACTGGGACGGTACTGCAGAGACTGAAGCAAAAATCAAGGAGGAGACTAAAGCTACTATCAGGTGTATCCCATTGGATTCAGAGGAGGAGGAGGGCAAATGCATTTATAGTGGTAAACCTTCACATAGAAGAGTTGTTTTTGCAAGAGCATACTAAATTGAAACTTATTTTCTATTTTTACAGAAAAATGAATTATAATAACTAATATGGCAACGGAATTACCGTCAAGACAGCAGGAAATACTGGAAGCGCTTAATAAAAAGGCGCAACTTAAACTTCAGGTATTTAATCAGACCTCAGAGGTTTTTTCTCAGTTAAAGGATATTATTAATGAGATGAGTAATGACCTTAATGATCTTCTCGATAACGACAACAGGAGGATAAGGCTTGAGTACAGGGACAGGGGTAAATTTGAAGCGGAGTTTAAATTTGCTGATGATGTTCTAATTTTCAGCATGCATTCTGATGTTTTTCTTTTTGATAGAAACCATCCCATATGGAAAAATGAATATGTTAAGCAAGATCCGACTAATTCTTACTGCGGAATCATAAGTATTTATAATTTTCTTTCAGACTCCCTTAAGTATAACAGAGGAGAGGATTTGGGGTATCTTGTGGCAAGAGTTTTTGTAAATAAAGACAAGTTCTTTCTTGTAGAGGGCAAAAGACAAAGGAACAAAGTTGTCAGTGCATTTGGAAAATCTGCTCTTGGCAAGGAGGAACTGGTTCAGATAGTTGAGACTGCTATTCTTTATTCACTTTCATTCGATCTTCTTGTCCCTCCATTTGATCTTGTCAAAGTAGCAAGTGTGGAGCAGATGAATGACAAGATAGAGAGTGCAAAATTGCAAACAGGCAAACGTATGGGGTTTAAATATAATTCGGACGATGTCCTGGAGGATTAGACTTGTTATAATTTTTTTATCCTTAATGATAATTTGGCCTGCACATGCTCAGGACATTAAGAAAGAGAGCAGTGAGGGCTATGAGCTATGTGTTTCTATTGCTTCCAAATTTAAAGTGCCGCAGTTAACCCCTCCACCATTACAACCAAAAAGTAACTGGAAGAAAGGAGCTTTACTGGATTTGGGAATAACCCAAACATCTTTTACAAATTGGGCTTCAGGAGGATACCCGTCTTTTGCAATGAATGGAGTATTGAACATGCATGCTAACTACACAGTCAAGACACTTTTCTGGGAGAGTAGATTGCAACTTGCTTACGGCTTTATTCAACAATTTGGTGCACAAAACAAAAAAAGCGATGATAAAATAATTCTTGATTCCAAATTTGGATATAGAGCATGGGGAGACAAGTTCTATTTTTCGACTATATTCAATTTTAAATCACAGTTTGCAAAAGGATATAATTATACTTCAGATACTACAAGAATTCTGGTTTCTGGACCATTTTCTCCTGCATATGCTTCTCTTGGAATAGGTATGGATTATAGACCAATAAAGAAATTGGCGCTAAATTTATCACCCTTGACAGGTAGCGTAACGATAGTTGACAGACAAAAATTAAGATCAAGATACGGAAACCAGGCAGATCAAAAGATTAAACTAAAACTGGGAGCGCAGTTTAAGGTTGATTACAGTACAAGGATTTTTAACAGAATTGACCTTATTACAACAGCAACTTTGTTTTCAGATTTTCTTGATGATCCTCAAAACCTCATAGTTAATTGGGATATCTCTTTGATCTCCAAGCTTAGCAAATATTTTGCTGCTAATATCAAAACAAATCTGGTATATGATGATAATATTTTGATAGAAGATTCAAAGGGTGTGGTTGCACCTAGAGTTCAGTTTAAAGAGATATTCTCATTCGGATTTTCATATGCATTCGGAGATTTTAAAAAATAATGCTGAAACAATTTAAGGAAGCGACTAATCTTATTTCTCGCAGAGGTAAAATACTTGCAGCTGTGAGTGGAGGTGTTGATTCAATGGTCATGGCTTCACTCTTTTATGAATGCAAATGTGATTTTTCAATAGCAAATGTCAATTTTAAACTAAGAGGTGAAGAAGCTGATATAGACCAACAACTCGTAATAGATTGGGCAGAGGAGAGAGGAATTAAACTTTTTACTACAGCTTTTGCAACTGAGGAATATGCTTCTAAATATGGTATTTCAATAGAGATGGCTGCCAGAGAATTGCGTTACAACTGGTTCTACAAGTTAATGGACGATGAGGGCTTTGATTTTTTGGCAGTTGCACACAATCTTAACGATTCTGTTGAGACGTTTTTCTTGAATATTCTCAGAGGAACTGGTATCAATGGACTTGGAGGGATAAGGCAGGAGAGAGATAATGTAATTCGTCCAATGATTGAATTTACCAGAGATGAGATAATAAGTTATGCTAAGAGTAATAATGTCCCTTATAGGGAGGACAGCACTAACAATGACGTTAATTTTGCCCGTAACAGGATAAGGAATAATGTTTTTCCTCAATTTTCATTGATTAATCCTTCCTTTTTAAGAACTATAGAGCGAGATATGAAATATTTTCGTGAAGCAGCAGAGATTGTTAATGAACAGTTTCAACTAATTATTTCACAAGTTCTTGATCGTCAAGATGGAGTTTTCCCTCACAAAATCAGAATTGATAATTTGCTTTTAGCTGGTCATTCTGAATATTGGCTTTATATGATTCTCGGCGATTATGGATTTAATTCAAGTCAGTCTATAGAAATTAACAAATCGTTAAAAAGGGAATCCGGAAAGAAATTTTATTCAAAAGACTATATTGCTGTCAAGGATAGAGATTATCTTTTGATTTATCCATTCTCAAGTGAGTCTGAATCTCAAACTTTGCTGAATTCAGTTAAAATTGAGAAGCCATATGATGATTGTGTTCATATCAGTATTCTTGGTCAAACGTTTTTTTTGAGAATATATCCAAAAGAGAAAGATTTTATGCCTTTAGCATCCAAAAAAATTTTATTTATGGATGCATCAAAGGTCAAATTTCCATTGGAATGCAGAGTTTGGGGTGACGGAGATCGTTTCGTGCCACTTGGCATGAAGAACTTTAAGAAACTAAGTGATTTTTTTATAGACGAGAAGCTTGATGTCAAAATCAAAGAGCACCAACTGGTGCTCTCTGATGATAATAAAAATATTATTTGTGTATTAAATCACAGGATTGACGATAGATACAAGATCACATCTTCGACTTCGGAAATTCTTGAGGTATCTGTCAGTTAATCAGTTATAATATATGTTATAGGGAAGTCTTGCAAATGTCCTAACTCCGTTTTCTTTTGCAAGTGAACGGTAGGCCTTGTCGAATAAAGATGATGGATTAGACAAAACTTTTACAGCTTCACCACTTTCCTTAAATTGTTCCAAAATTCTTTCAAACTGTGTTTTAGGAATAGGATACTCTACTACTCTGTAACTTTCCACAGAACTCATAGCTGCAGCAGAAGTAATTGCATCTTGAATACCTCCGGTTTCATCTGTGAGTTTTATCTGAAGAGCATCCTTTCCTGACCATATTCTGCCCTGGGCTATTGAGTCTACATTAGCAACAGAAAGCTCTCTTCCTTCTGCAACTAGATTCAGAAATTGATTATAAATTTTCTCAACCTCTTTTTGCATAAAGGCAATCTCTTCGTTGTCCATAGGCCTGTATACCGACAAAATATCACTGTGTTTGTTTGTGTTGACAGTTTCAGGATTAATATAAAGATGATTTTCGATTGTTTTTTGGGCATTAAGTGCCAAGCTGAAGACTCCAATCGACCCTGTTAAAGTAGTATTGTTGGCAAAAATCTTATCTGAATTTGCAGAAATCCAGTAACCTCCTGAAGCAGCATAGTCTCCCATGCTAACAACAATAGGTTTCTTTTCTCTTATAAGTCTGAGCTCTCTTTCAATCATGTCAGCACATTGTGCAGATCCTCCTGGAGAATTGACTCTTAAAACTACGGCTTTAATAGAACTGTCTTTTCTGATTTTTGCAAGCATGGATACGAAATTGTCAGAAGCAATATTGTCATTGCTCTTGCCCATAATAATCTCTCCATTGGCATAAACGACTGCTATTTTGTTCTTTTCCTTAAAATTGAGTTTTTTGGTTGCTGTGATATAATCGGACAGAGAAATTGCTTTCAGATCTTTTTCTTTCTGGACTCCAAACAGTGACAGTAGCATATCGTTTAGCTGATCAACATACATTAAATCATCCACTAGTCCAAATTCTTTAGCCTTTTCTGCATTTGTAATCTCGAGATTATCTGCCATTTGGTTAATTCTTTCAACTGGAATACCTCTGGCTTCTGAGATTTTTTCAGTCCAAGTGTTCCATACTGCATCAATATAAGCTCTCAATTGTTCACGATTCTCATCACTCATTTTATTGCTTACATACTGTTCTGCTGCTGCTTTAAATTTGCCGTGTCTTATAAGTTGTGCCTGAATCCCAAGCTTGTCGAGAAGGTCCTTGAAGAAAAGAGAATTGACACTAAGTCCTGTAAGATAGGCACTGCCGGTAGGATTTAAATATATTTTATCAGAAGCTGTTGCAAGATAGTATGCAGGTTGTGAGAAATTATCAGCATAAGAAATAATTGGTTTGCCACTTTCGTGGAAACGCAATAGTGCAGCTCTTATCTCTTCTAAATGAGTTATACCTGCATTCAAATCGTCCAGATCCATGAGAATGAATTTTATTCGAGGATCAGAAGCCGCATTGTCAATTGCATTAACAACACTCAATATACCTAAACTTTTGGAGGACAATTGCAGATTTGTAATGCTGACGCTGGCAAGAGGATCATCTGTTGGCTGTTCTGTAACAGGATTGCTAAAATTAATGTTTAGAACTGCCGAAGACGGAACAGTTGGTATGCTCTTTTCTGTAAATGAAGCTATTGATCCAAATATCCCAAAAAGAAGAATAATGCCAATAATAATTGTTATTAAAGAGCCAACAAAAGTCCCGGCAACAATTTTTAGAAAGTCTTTCATATTTTTCTTAATTATTAATCAAACAAATATAAGAAAAACATTATATTTTTCTCAATTTGTATCCAACTCCTCGAATGTTATCAATGCACAAAGGTGTTGAAGAAAGTTTTTTCCTCAGGTGAGAAGCCAATGCTTCGATAGATTGTTTTGGATCAATATCTTTACCTTCCCATATAGCCGAAACGAGATCAGAAACTTTGCAAATTTGGTTGTAGTTATTGCAGAGTATTTGAAGAAGTCTGTTTTCATAAAAAGAGAGAATAGTTATTTCTCCATCTTGCATCACGAGGCATCTTTCTTCAGGAGAGTAATTAATATTTCCAAGAGTATAGATGTCATTATCCTTACTTGAAATCTGCATGCATTTCTGAATCCGTATCAATAATTCTCTTAGACCGAAAGGTTTTTTCAGATAATCACTGCACCCTATCTCAAAACCGTTGGCAACACTGCTATCGTCACTTATCGATGTAATAAAAATGATAGGTATGTTTTTATCCATGGTCCTGATAAGTCTGGCAACTTCAAAACCATCTATTTCTGGCATGTTAATATCAAAAAGGCACAGGTCGGGATGGAATTTGTTATATTGTTCCAGTGCGGTACGGCCATCACTTACAAATGAGAGTTCGTAACCACTCATTTTAAGAAACTCGCTCATTGCGTAGCCGAAATTCAGCTCGTCATCAGCTAATAGTATTCTCTTTCCCATGATCAGATTTTATTGATAGAGTAAAAGTGCTTCCTTTTCCAACTTCACTAACAAGGGTAACTTTACCTTTATGAGCCTTAACTACCCACATTACATAATTAAGCCCTAGTCCGAATCCTTTGCCTTTTTGTGCATGTTCCTTTTTGCTGCCTCTGTAAAACTTTTCAAATACCTTGGACTGTTCTTCTTTAGGGATTCCAATTCCGTTGTCTTCTATAGATATAGAAAAGTACTTTCCTTCTTTATATGTAGAAATATTGATAATGACAGAGTCGTTTGAGTATTTTATTGCATTGTCTATCAGATTGCCAATGGCATTTGAAATATGAAGCATATCACCATATACCTTCTCGCTTCCTTCAGGAATATTAGTAGTAATTTTAATATTCTTTTTGGGATCTACATTGTGACGTGCAATATGGGGGTCAATGGCTTCGCGGATATTAAAGACTTTTTTATCAAGCGGGGTCTGTTTTTTCTCAAATTTGTTTATTTCAAGTATGTTTTCAATCAAACTATTAAGAAAATAAAGTTGCTCTTTGGATTTCCCGAGAAAATAGGGGGCAGATTTACTGTCTGCAATCTCAGCAACTTCAATATTTGTAATTGAAGATTGAAGGGGAGAACGGAGTTCGTGAGTCAGGAAGTGAGTGATATTTTCCTTTACCTTGGCCAGAGTTACTTGTTTGTAAAGCATTCTTGTCTGCAATACAATACTTATCATTATAAAAATAGTCAAAGCAACAGAAGCTAACAGCATAATAAGCAAGTCACCTTTAAAGACAGTCGGAGGATATGTTATGTGGGCTTTAATTATCATATCTTTTGCTGTGTTAAGAGGCAAGGTTAAATTAAAACTTGAGGTAAGAAGAAAGAATGATTTATTTTGTTTTTTATATTCAGTTTTATAACTTTTTTGGGGATCAGAGTATGTAAGAATATAATTTGTTATTTTACCTTCTTCAATTAATTTTTTAGAAAAGAAAGTTGATAAAGTATCAATATTAAGAGGTAAAATATTTTTATAAGCATCCTGGAGTGCTTCTTCGATTGAAACTTTTGTAAATTTTTTCCCATCTTGTAAATCAATGTTTTCCACATTCTTATCATCTATTTGAATGTCTGAAGGCATTTTATTGGAAATTGTCACAGAAAAATTATCTAGGTTACTTATTTTAATGAGTCTTGAATTAAGCTCCTTATCTATTGCATCTTTAAGTATTTCCTCAGTTTGAGTAAGATATTTAATCTTTTCATTGTCAATTAGTCTATAGAGCCAGACACCCTGTATGACAAGTAATAAAAAAATTGCAATAATAGATATTGTAAGTGCCCTGTTTAGCATTTTCAGCAAATTGTCAGTATTTTTTCAGCATTCTGTATGCAAATCTAACAAATATTATTAATTTATTTGTAGTGCAAAAAACACATAAAAATTTAAAGCCATGAAAACAACTTTTGAAAAACTCAATGAGAAAGAAATGATTAACGTAATAGGCGGTGATCAAGTTTTAAGATACACTGATGAAGACGGTAATGTTTTCTACATCATTATACGTGATGGCAGAAAAAACTAATTGTAAGTTTTAATCCTATTTTAGCCCTACTTTAATGATAATTTGCTGAAAATCAGCAAATAGCGGATTTTTTGATTTGTTTATAATTTAATGTACAGGAGACCATTCAGACACTACCATCAACTGGACTCCATGGACTGTGGTCCTACGTGCCTGAGGATGGTGGCTGCCCATTATGGACGATATTATTCCTTGGATACCCTTAGGAACAGATGTGAATTTTCCAGGGAAGGTGTTAATTTGTTGGGAATTGCCAAAGCTGCTGAAAGCATCGGTTTTAGATCGACCGGAGCGAGGCTTTCGTTTGAGGACCTTTGTAAAGTTGATTTTCCTGTAATTCTTCACTGGAACCAACGTCACTTTGTTGTGTTATATGGGATTAAAGGCAAGGGAAAAAATAAAAAAATGCTTATTGCTGATCCTGCCACCTCGCTTGTGGAATTAAGTGAAAGTGAGTTTAAAAAATCATGGTATAGTACTGTTAAGGAAGGAGTTGGTTTAGGAATAGCTCTTTTGCTGGAGCCTACTCCCCAGTTTTATGTAGAGGAGGGTGAAAAGATTAACCGAAGAGGCTTTAAATTTTTATTTAAATATCTGAAACCATATAGTAAATTTATCTTTCAACTGGTCATTGGACTGGTTATAGGTAGTTTATTGCAGTTAATACTGCCTTTTCTTACTCAAAGTATTGTCGATATTGGAATTGGCACAAGAGATCTCGGATTTATCTGGCTTGTACTTATAGCTCAGCTTATGCTTACAATAGGCACGGTTTCAGTTGAGTTTATTCGTGGCTGGATTTTGCTTCATATGGGTACAAGGATCAATATATCTCTTGTTTCAGACTTTCTTACTAAATTAATGAAACTGCCGATAGGTTTCTTTGATACCAGGATGACGGGTGATCTGCTACAAAGAATAGACGATCATAAGAGAATTCAAAACTTTCTTACAGGCTCGTCTTTGAGTGTTCTTTTTTCTTTTTTCAGTATTGTAATTTTTGGAATAGTCTTGTTGATATACAGTCCTCTTATATTTCTAATTTTCATTGTTGCATCTGTTATGTATGTGGTTTGGGTAATGCTTTTTATGAAAAAGAGAAGAGAACTGGATGACAAAGCTTTTACTCAAAATGCTGCAAATCAAAATTCTGTGATACAACTTATAACAGGGATGCAGGAGATTAAGCTAAATAGTTGCGAGAGACAGAAGAGATGGGAGTGGGAAAGAATTCAGGCAAGACTTTACAGGTTAAATATTAAGGGTCTTGCTCTCGGACAGTATCAGGAAGCAGGGGCAACATTGATCAATCAGATCAAGAATATATTAATAACAGTTTTTGCTGCAAGTTCCGTTTTAAATGGGGAATTGACTCTCGGTATGATGCTCTCTGTGCAGTTCATCAATGGTCAGCTTAACGCTCCTGTAATGCAGTTGGTTTCGTTTCTCAAGTCTTCACAGGATGCTCGTCTTTCTTTGGAGCGGCTTGCAGAGATTCATGACAAGAATGATGAAGAGAGTTCCGAAAAAAGTTATATAACAGATATTGAAAAAAACAAGCCGATTTCAATCGAAAATCTATCTTTTAAATATGAAGGTGCCGGTTCTCCTTTTGTGCTTAAAAATATAAATCTCACTATTCCAAGTGGTAAGATTACTGCAATAGTTGGAACAAGTGGAAGTGGGAAAACTACGCTGGTGAAATTGTTGTTAGGTTTTTACAATCCTGCCGAAGGTTCAATAAAGTATGGTGATCATAATCTCTTTTCTTTGAGTATGGAACACTGGAGAGCAAATTGCGGAGTGGTAATGCAGGATGGATTTCTGTTTTCTGATTCTATTGCAGGAAATATTGCTCCTGGAGAAGATCAAATAGATGTTGACAGGCTTGAAAAGGCGGTTACTATAGCTAATATTAAGGATTTTGTCGAGAGCCTTCCACTCTCATATAATACTAAAATTGGTCAGGAGGGGCATGGTCTGAGTCAGGGACAGAAGCAGCGACTGTTGATTGCAAGGGCAGTCTACAAAGATCCGGAAATCATAATGTTTGACGAGGCAACAAACTCTCTCGATGCCAACAATGAGATGCAGATTATGAAAAATTTGGAAGATTTTTTTGTTGGAAGAACTGTGTTGGTAGTTGCTCACAGACTAAGTACGGTGAAAAACGCAGACAATATAGTTGTTCTTGACAAGGGCGTTATTATAGAATCCGGAACTCATTCTGAATTGATTGAGAAGAGAGGGGCATACTGGCAGTTGGTAAAAAATCAGTTATATGTCTGAAAGGAGAAAAATAGAGATAAGGTCAGATGATGTGAATGAGATTCTCACAAGACCACCCGGGTGGATTGTGAGATGGGGAAACACTCTTATATCTGCTATTTTTATCTTATTTGTCATCGGCTGTGCAATATTTAGTTATCCGGATAAATTGACCGCACCTATCGTTGTTACTTCTGCAAATTTACCTGCTCAACTTATGGCCAAAACAACAGGTAAGGTGCAGGAATTGTTCAAGTGTGACGGAGATTTTGTGAAAGAAGGTGAAGTTATCGCAATGATTGAAAATTCAGCTGATTACAATGGTTATATTAAATTACGTTATGTAATAGATAGTGTTATTGGCAGCTCCTTTAAAGCAGAAATTATTGATTTGCAGAACTTGCCTATCAATCTGTTGTTGGGCGACATGCAGGCATTATACAATCAATTGGTTAATAAGTTGGCTGAATATAAAAATTTTGTCCAGCTTGATTACCATAGGAAAAAGATAGCTTTACTGAAAAAGGAGTTAGATGTGCAGAGATCTGTAATTAGTCAATACACAAAGAATATGTTGCTTTTTTCGGAACAGTATGAGCTTGCTTCAAAGAAATATCTGAGAGATAGTACTTTGTTTGTTCAGAAAGTTCTTTCCCAGGCTGATTTTGAAAGTAGCAGGATAGCTAAACTTTCTGCAAAACAGGGTTATGAGGCTGCAAAGAGAGAAATAGACGAGTTAAAAATTGCTGCGCTAAAAAGTGAACAGTCAATACTTGATCTTGAACTAGACAGGGAGAAGCAGTTATCGTCATACCAGACAGAGCTTTCCAGTGATTATGATTTGTTAAAAAGTTCCTTAAGAAAATGGGAACAGGATTACCTGTTAATTTCTCCCCTCAATGGGAGAGTCTCTTTCACAAAATATTGGCAAGAGAATCAGAATGTTTCTGCCGGTGAGGTGGTTTTCACAGTTTTGCCTGAGCAGAAAGCCTCAATTTCAGGTAAAATATATCTTCCTTTGTCAGGCGCAGGTAAAGTCAGGGCGGGCCAAAAGGTAAATATTAAATTTGACAACTATCCTTATATGGAATTTGGAATGGTTGAAGTAAGAGTAAGAGGTTTGTCTTCAGTTCCTGCAGTCGTGGAGGATTCCCGCGTTTATGTGGTTGATGTTGAATTACCTGACAGACTTGTTACAAATTATGGCAAAGAGCTTCCATTTTCAGAAGAAATGATGGGAATTGCCGAGATTATTACAGATGAGCAAAGTATTCTTAACAGAGTAATATTCCCTGTCAAACATATATTTAGAAGCAGAATGTTATGAGAATTACTTTGGTAATACTGTTTGTTGGAGCTATTTCTGCTTGTTGCACTTCTCTTATATCCTCGCTTTTCTATAGAGTGAAATGGTTCAGAAATGTCAAGAAAAGCAGATGGAAAGTATTAAATTTTACAGTAACAGCTCTTTTTAGATATAGTAGTAAATTTTTTGCTCCCTTTACTCTATTGCGCGAAATGATGCAATGCACTTTACTTACCTGTTTGATTTATAAGTATTTCATCTCGCCAGTTTATTATCTGTCGCCCAAATGGATTGTTTGTGTTTTTCTTCTGACGGTGTTTGTTACTGTCGCGATTCAGTTTTTGGTATTTTATAAATTCTATGACGAAAATCTTGCTGACTGAAGGATTTTTTATAATTTTGCAGGCATGAAGAAATCGTTCCAAACAATACTTGCATTAGTGTTTCTTAGTTCCTATGTTGTTGCCAGTTTGGGCATCGGCGTGCACGAATGTTCCAGGAGCGGATCTATAAACATCAGGCTTTTCGCCTATTCAAGAAGTTGTGATGCCGTTCACCCGGTCTGTAATTGTTTTCATCACCATCATGACGGTATTCCCGAGCATCAGCATCATTCATCTAACTGCTGTCATACTACTATTTATCAGATTTCTCAGGATTATGACATCGTTAGTTTTAATCATTCAGCCGTTTCTGCTTCAATAGATTCTAATTCGCAAGATTATATAATTTTTAATTTTGAGGATAGTGCTATCAATGGCACAGCACTTTTTAGTGAGAGTGCTTATACTCCTCCACCTCTTCCAATTGATATAAATCCATATTCTTTCTGCTCTCAGTGGAGATTGTAGAGATTCTGTCAACAAATAGATAACATCTTTTTTGTAGGAATCTTTTACAATTTTTTAATTAATATGAAGAGAATAATTATTACTTTTTTATTTACAATATTTATAACAACACTTTCATTTTCACAGACAATTCAAGGTATTGTCAAGGCACAACATGAGAGTGGGGAAATTGAGCCATTACCTTACGCATCAATATATTGGCTCGAAGGTAAATTTTCACTTGAGACTGATCAGGATGGTAAATTTACAATCAACAATGTACATTCAGAAAAGGTCTCTCTAATTGCAACATATATTGGTTATTCGAGAGATACGTTAATACTTGAAAATGGAGAAAACAGGGCAGATTTTATTCTTAAAGAAGAGAACAACAGCCTTGATGAAATTAGAGTTGTAGGAAGGCAGGAGGGGAACTATATTTCCAAAGTAACTCCTGTTAAAACAGAAGTTATTTCAGCCGCTGGTCTCTGCAAAATGGCCTGTTGTAATCTTGCAGAGAGTTTTGAAAATTCTGCCAGTGTGTCAGTGGGTTATTCTGATGCAATTACTGGGGCAAGACAAATCAGACTTCTTGGTTTGTCGGGTCAGTATACGCAGATGCTTGACGAAAATCGTCCCGTCATGCGGGGAATTGCAGCTCCATTTGGTCTCTCGTATATTCCCGGACAATGGCTTGAAAGTATCCAAATTGCAAAAGGACCTTCTTCGGTTGTAAATGGTCTTGAGGCAATTACTGGTCAAATTAATATGGAGCACAGAAAACCTACAACTGAACAACCACTTTTTGTGAATCTCTTTTTGAGTAACATGCTGCGTGCGGAAGCAAATGTGGCCTCATCCCTGCAGATAAATCCAAAGTGGAGTACTGTCATACTGGGGCATTTTTCAATTGACCCAATGGAACATGATGGTAATGACGATGGATTTAAGGATGAACCTTTAACTACTCAGTTTAATTTTTCAAATCGTTGGTTATTTACCCCTTCCAATGGTATGCAACTGAGATTCGGTCTCAAGGCAATGAGCGACGAGCGTATTGCCGGTATGAATGATTTTAAAAATGGTTCAAAAGTTACGGATGACCTTTGGGGTTCAAAAATTAAAAACAAGGGTTTAAACGGATATGCAAAACTGGGCATACCCTTGAATGAGAGTAATTCAAAAAATGTTGCCGCTGTGGTGGACTATTCAATGTATGACATGAACTCTTTTTTTGGTTATAAAAGTTATGATGCAACTCAAAATTTATTTTTTGTCAATATAATGTTGCAGAATCAAATAAATGACAATCATAAATATATAATTGGTTTGAGCGGTCAGTACGACAATTTTGACGAGCATTTGAATGAAGCGTATGTTGGAAGAGAAGAACAATCTGCAGGTGCTTATGGTGAGTATACATATGTAAATGGAGATAAGATAACTGTGGTGGCAGGGCTTAGACTTGACAAAAATAATATTCATGGATGGCTTTTTGCTCCAAGGATGAATGTTAAGTACTGTTTTACCGATAAGCTTGTTTTCAGAGCATCGGCCGGTCGTGGATTCAGATCACCAAATCAAATTGCAGACAATTTAGGTATTCTTTCTACGGGAAGAAAGATAAAAATTGAGGAAAATCCTGATATGGAGGAGGCTTGGACTTATGGCATGAATGTTACAGGATATCTTCCGATAGGGTTTGACAAAAATGCTACAGTTAGTTTTGAATATTTCAGGACTGATTTTCAACATCAATTGATCGTAGACCAAGAAAGAGACCTCTCTTCAATTTGGCTTTACAATTTGTCTGGACGGTCATATACAAATACTTACCAGGCAGATTTTTCAATTCAGCCTGTTGAAAGATTTACAGTTTTGCTTACTTACAGACTGACTGATGCCAAAGTGACTCTTGAAAGTCAGGGACTTGTTGAAAGGCCTCTGATGAGTAAGTACAAGGGCGTGCTTAATTTACAATATGCCACAAGAATGAATAAGTGGACATTTGATTTTACGGCTCAGCTTAATGGCCCTGCAAGATTACCAAACTTTATGGACAAGGAGTATTCTCCTGTGTATTCTGTTCTTTTTGCCCAGGTTACAAAAAAATTTAAAAAGCTGGACGTATATATAGGTGGTGAGAACTTGACTAATTACCGCCAGAAAAATCCCATTCTAAACGCAGACCAGCCATATAGCGAGGGATTCAATACAACAGTAATTTGGGGACCACTTATGGGGATTAAATTATATGCCGGTCTGAGATTTACTCTTTGGAAATAATTATTTTAATTTTTTATTAATTTTACAAAATATTACAGTCATGAAGAATTTATTTAAATCAATCTCGCTCATACTTGTTGCATCTCTGTTTTTTTTCTCGAATGGGGCAAACGCTCAGGGGAAAAAGGCAGCTAAAGAGATGGAAGTAACCTTTTCTGTTGATATTGATTGCCCTAACTGCAAGAAGAAACTTGAGGATAAATTGCCATTTGAGGCAGGAGTCAAGGATTTGAAAGTCAATCTTGAAAATCATACAGTATGGATGAAGTATGATCCTTCCAAGACAGATAAGGTTAAACTTGCAAAGGCTATTGAGAAACTCGGTTACACTGCAAAGGAGATCGAGGTTACAAAGTAGCTTGTAATGAGAAGAGAGATTCTGCTAGTTTTGTTATTGACAATCACCTTTAATTCACTCTGTTCGCAGGTGAATAAAGGTGATTCTCCTTTTTATGAGAAAATGAGAACTTTGCCTTTGGAAGAGAGGGAAAAACTGATATACGACGAAATAATGTCAGGAAATGTTCCCGATTATATGAAAGGTTTTGTAAAAATATCTTATAAAGACAGGGATGCAAATCATAAAACTCACAGGGTTACTCTTTTTGTTAAACCGGATTATCTGACTGTGGGAGAGGGTAAATCTGCCTTTATCATTCCCATGACTCCTGCAACTGCTCAGAAAATTGCCGATTCTTCAGGCTGTTCTCTCCCAACTCCCAAAATAGTTGATATCATATATAAAAAGTCAAGATTAAAAGTTGAACCTTTCAACTATATTCCAAGAGGAGACAGAAATGAGACCCCAGATATTTTTTATGATCATTCTAGAGTTATATTTGCTCAAATAAAGGCTGCAGGTTACAAACCTGGGGTATTTATTGCCGGCAGCAAAAAAGATATTGTTATAAGTTCAAAATTGCAAGATTCTTTAAGACCAGGTCATGTTATAATTTACGGCTGGCACAGATTGGATGGTACTCCCATCCAGCCCGTGTATAACGGCCACCTGGGGAGATATGTGGATTACAGCCACGGCGTGAGGCTGATTTGTGATACCATAAAAATTGACGGCAAGAAATACAACTACCGGGATGTGCTGCGAGATTCTCTTTTGTATACATTGTTGAGTAATGAGGACAAACCATTGGTTATTACATCATATTCTTACTGATTTATACTACTATGAAAAGATTTGTTTTAGCAATATTTATATTATTTACTTTTTTTATGACTGAGAATTGTTTTGCTCAATCATGGATTAGAGTAAATTTAGCCGGCTATTTGCCTCAGGATACCAAGTGTGCAGTATTATTGTCACTTGACGAAAGTGTTTCTGCTCAATTTGAGGTTTTTGATGTACTTACTTCTAAACTGGTCTATAGTGGCGAGGGAAGGCCAGTTAATGCCAAGTCGTGGGGTATGAAAAGTGCCTTTAGAATGAATTTCTCTTCTTTAATTGAGGAAGGTGGTTATTATATTGTGTCAAATGGGGTTCGTTCTCCAAACTTTCGAATTTCGTCCCGGGCATATGACGGACTTTCTGATCTATTGCTTGTTTATATGAGACAGCAACGTTGCTATGATAATCCTTATACAGGTGCTATTTGTCATGCAGATGACGGTTTTATTGTAAATCATCCTACTCGTAATGGCGAAAAAATTGATGTTACAGGTGGTTGGCATGATGCTGCCGATTATCTTCAATATCAGACAACCTCTGCTACAGCTCTTTATCAAATGATGTTTGCTTGGCAGCAACAGAGTGATAAATCTGTTTTTAAGGATCTTTATGATGCACGTGGCAGAGTTGGATCTAATGGAGTACCTGATATTATAGATGAGATAAAGTGGGGGATGGATTGGATGTTGAAAATGAATCCTGAAAAAAAGGTGATGTTCAATCAAATAGCTGATGACAGAGATCATGCCGGTTTCAGATTTCCTCAGGATGATAATATTGATTATGGTTGGGGACCAGGAAAAGGAAGGCCGGTATATTTTGTAACAGGTGAACCTGCAGGGCTTGGCAAGTGGATAAATCGTACAACTGGTGTCTCTTCGGCAGCCGGTAAATTTGCCTCCTGTTTTGCGATGGGTTCAGAACTTTTTAAAGATTCGGATCCTGAATTTTCCAAAATGCTTATGAAAAAAGCATTGGAAGCTTATGCCTATTCAGAAGAAAAGCCTGGAAATACTCAGACAGCTTGTTTAGTTTCTCCTTATTTCTATGAAGAGGATACATATGTGGATGATATTGAACTTGCGGCAGCCACATTATATACATTTAGCAAAGACAATTACTGGCTGAAAAAGGCTGATTACTGGGGTGAACTTGAGCCTGTAACACCATGGATGGAGCTTGGAAGAGGCAGACACTATCAATATTATCCTTTTGTAAATTTAGGGCACTATTTATTGGCATCTTCTTCTGACATGAAGATAAAAAACAAATATATTTCCTTTATGAAAGATGGCCTTGAGTGTTTAAAGAAAAGAGCAGGCGATGATCCTTTTATATTTGGAATACCTTTTTTATGGTGTTCAAACAATCTCGTTTCTGCAGCCATAACCCAAGCTCATCTTTACAGAAAAGAAACCGGAGATACTACCTATCTTGAAATGGAGACAGCATTGAGAGACTGGCTTTTAGGATGTAACCCATGGGGAACTTCTATGATTGTTGGATATCCTGAGGGAGGAGATTATCCTGACTCTCCACATTCTGCATATACTAAATTGAAAGGAGATTTGCCTGTGGGAGGACTTGTAGATGGTCCGATTTATCTGGAACTTTTTAAGGACAGAGCTGGTAATGCATTGACAAAAGAGGACAAGTATGCTTTATTTAACAGCGGGAAAGCTGTTTATCATGATGATATAGGGGATTATGCATCCAATGAACCTACCATGGATGGAACTGCCGGTTTGACTTACTATTTTTCTTCTATGGAGAGCGAAGGGAAAACTTATGCAAAATCAGCTGGAGATAAGGTTAATTTTGAGAGGGATCCATATGGAGCTATCATAAGAATTAATCCGGACAAAAAAGTTATTTACCTCATTTTTTCAGCTGATTCCATGTTTCAGGGAGGCGAAAAAATATTAAAGACTCTTGATAAATACAAAATTAAAGGGTCATTCTTTTTTACTGGAAATTTTCTCAGAATGGAGGAGGAAAGAGAGATAATTGCTAAAATAATTAAAAGAGGTCATTATGTAGGAGGCCACTCTGACAGGCATTTATTATATGCAGAATGGGATGGCAAAAGAAAGTCTTTGGTAACTCAGGACAGTTTAGTATCTGATTTGCAGAAGAATTTTGAGGAGTTGTCAAAATATGGTGTTTATTCTTCTGATGCCAAATGGTTTTTACCCCCATTTGAGCATTATAATGCAGAATCTGTGGAGGTTTTGTCAAGGGCTGGGGTTCAAACCGTCAATTACACGCCTGGAACTGCAACACCTGCTGATTATACTACTCCTGAAATGAAGAATTACAAGACTGCAGAAGGCTTAATAGACAAGCTTTTTGCATTTGAAAAAGAAAAAGGATTAAACGGAGCAATAATACTCATTCATCCGGGTGTGAGTGATTCAAGACCTGACAAGTTATACGATCAGCTTGGAACTATTATTAAAAGGCTGAAAGGACTAGGTTATTCATTTGATAGACTTTAAAATATATGGATATGTACAAAATAATCAAAAAGGTTGATCTTACTCCAATAATTACATTGATGGAAGTAGATGCTCCAAGGCTGGCTCGTGCTGCCAAACCGGGACAGTTTCTGATAGTAAGAGCTCACGATAGAGGAGAAAGAATTCCACTTACGATTTGCGATTTTGACAGCAAAAAAGGGACAGTCACAATCGTAACTCAAATTGTAGGAGCTTCCACTAGACAGATATGCACGATGAATGAAGGAGAATCTTTTACAGATTTTGCAGGTCCTCTGGGGCAACCATCCGAGTTTGTTTATAAAAGTGATGAGGAGCTTTCAAAAATGAGATATCTTTTTATTGCCGGCGGATTGGGCACGGCTCCCGTTTTTCCTCAGGCCAAGTATCTTCATGCCAAGGGAGCAAAAGTGGATGTCATTATTGGTGCAAAAACCAAGGATCTTGTTATTTTTGAAGAAGAGATGAGAGCCGTTTGTGATAATTTGTACATATGTACTGATGATGGGAGCTATGGGAAAAAGGGACTGGTAACTGATATCTTAAAAGAATTGCTGGAATCAGGAGAAAAATATGATCAGGCAGTTGCAATAGGACCTATGATTATGATGAAATTTGTAACCTTAACAGCTCGACCTTTTAATCTGCCATTGATTGTAAGCCTTAATACGCTGATGGTTGATGGTACAGGAATGTGCGGTGCATGCAGGGTTTCTGTGGGAGGTAAGACAAAATTTGCATGTGTTGATGGGCCAGAGTTTGATGGCTACCAGGTTGATTTTGATGAAGCTATGAGACGTCAAATGATGTATAAAAATATTGAAATTGAGGCTGATCATAAATGTAAAATTGGATTGAACAATGAGAAATAAGATACCAAGAGTTCCTGTTAGAGAGCAGGATCCTGCTGTAAGAATTAAAAACTTTGACGAAGTATGTTATGGTTATAACGAGGAAGAAGCCAGGCTCGAAGCTTCAAGATGCTTGGGTTGTAAAAAGCCTTCCTGTATAGGGCAGTGTCCTGTGTCAATTCAAATACCTCAATTTATTCTTGAGGTTGAAAATGGAAATTTTGAAAAAGCAGCTGCTATAATTGCAAAGGATAGTTCTCTTCCTGCAGTTTGTGGTAGGGTTTGCCCTCAGGAGACCCAATGTGAAGGGGCTTGTATTTTAGGTGTTAAAGGAGAGCCTGTAGCTATCGGCAAGCTTGAAAGATTTGTAGCTGATTGGGCAAGAGAGAAGGGTATTTGTTTTTCAAGTTCTGCAAATTTAAATGGTAAAAAAGTTGCAGTTATTGGAAGTGGTCCTGCAGGATTAGCCTGTTCTGCCGATCTTGCCAAGTTGGGCTATCAAGTGACTATTTTTGAGGCACTTCATGAGCCGGGTGGAGTGCTGCAGTATGGAATTCCAGAATTTCGTCTTCCAAAAGAAAAAGTGGTTAAGGCCGAGGTAGATAATGTTCGTGCTCTTGGAGTAAATATTGAGACAAATGTTATCGTTGGTCGGACTGTAACTATTGATTCTTTAATGAAAGAAGAGGGTTTTGATGCTGTTTTTATTGGCTCAGGTGCTGGATTGCCTAAATTTATGGGTATTCCTGGAGAAAATCTTAATGGAGTAGTTTCTTCAAATGAATTTCTTACCAGAAATAACCTTATGAGGGCTTATGATCCAAGTTACGATACGCCTATTTATGTTGGGAAAAAAGTTGCTGTTGTAGGTGGAGGAAATGTAGCTATGGACGCTGCAAGGACAGCTTTAAGACTAGGTGCCGATGTGACAATTGTTTACAGAAGAACTGAAAAAGAACTTCCGGCCAGGGTCGAAGAAGTTCATCATGCAAAGGAAGAAGGCATTGTTTTTAAGATGCTTACAAATCCTGTTGCAGTTTTAGGTAATGATAAAGGGTGGGTAACCGGAATAAGATGTATCAGAATGGAACTTGGGGAACCCGACGAAAGTGGAAGAAGGTCTCCTATTCCCATCCCGGATTCAGAGTTTGAAATGGATGTTGATGTAGTTATAATGGCTCTTGGTACATCTCCCAATCCGCTTATTGCAAATACAACTCCTGGTTTGGAAACAAACAAATGGAAATGTATTGTTGCTGATGAGAACGGAATAACAACTAAACCCGGAGTATTCGCAGGAGGAGACATCGTGACAGGAGCCGCTACAGTTATTTTGGCTATGGGAGCTGGAAGGAAAGCAGCAGCTGCAATTGACAGATATTTGCAATCTAAATAGTGAATTATAATATTTTTATGGCACAGAAACCATCAATTCCTAAAGGAACCAGAGATTTTACACCTGTTGAAATGGCTCGCAGGGACTATATTTTTTCTACTATCAAAAGTGTTTTTCAACTTTATGGTTACTCTCCAATTGAGACCCCTGCAATCGAAAATCTGTCAACACTTTTGGGCAAATATGGTGATGAGGGAGATAAGTTGCTTTTTAAAATTCTTAATTCAGGCAATGCTTTTGAAAATATTGAACCAACACTTTTGAAGGATAGCAGTGCGTTGTCATTGAAAGTTTGTGAAAAAGGTCTTCGGTATGATCTTACTGTACCATTTGCCAGATTTGTTGTACAGCATCAAAGCGAGCTTCAGTTTCCATTCAAAAGATATCAGATTCAGCCTGTTTGGCGTGCTGACAGACCACAAAAAGGACGTTACAGGGAGTTTTACCAATGTGATGTCGATGTTGTTGGAAGCGATTCTCTGCTCAATGAGCTCGAATTAGTACAAATTGCCGACGATGTGTTTGCAAGATTTGGAATTAGTGTGGTTATTAAGATAAACAATCGTAAAATCCTTTCAGGATTGGCTGAAGTGGCAGGTTGTCCGGAAAAACTCACCGATATTACAATTGCCATCGACAAGATTGATAAAGTAGGACTTGAAGAGGTCAAGAAAGAGTTAATGGAAAAAGGCATCGAAGACAATGCCATTAATACAATAGAACCTGTCTTACTTATAAGTGGTAGCAATAGGTCCAAGCTTGAAGTTATGAAGAGGCTTCTTGAAAATTCTCAGACAGGTTTATTGGGAGTTGAGGAGATGACTAAACTGTTTGATATGATAGAAGTTGCTGAGATTAATCAGAAAGTAGAGTTCGATCTCTCGCTTGCAAGGGGACTTAACTACTATACCGGCGCAATTTTTGAGATTAAGGCACTTGATGCTGAGATTGGTAGTATTTGTGGGGGAGGAAGGTATGATGATCTTACAGGTATTTTTGGGTTAAAGGGTCTTTCTGGTGTCGGAATATCTTTTGGGGCTGATAGAATTTACGATGTTCTTCTTTCATTGCATAAAT
>ENA-UOYA01000063-UOYA01000063.1-activated-sludge-metagenome-genome-assembly--contig:-NODE-63-length-136230-cov-39.886051_pt1 | contig 136230 bp, 114 predicted proteins | sample MGYA00238163_ERZ764804 | MGnify/ENA primary metagenome ERZ764804 (study PRJEB28919, sample SAMN05720223) | activated sludge metagenome | isolation source: Anaerobic digester | place: Hong... | reverse complement strand
CCTTGCAAGCGGATTCTCGGAAGAATCGTTGGTATGGCTCGCGGGGGCAGGTCACTTCGTTCGCAGTTTCGAGTCGGTTCGCCCGTTCGTGTTTGGTGCGTACCGTACATCGATGGATTGCGATGTGTGTTTGATCGTACTCCCCGCGTCGCCATCGCTCTCGTAACCTGTTGTTATATTTTTTTTTCGTTTTGGATGGTGCGATATGTTTATCAAAAGTTCTTTAGATGGCGAAATTCCTGTTCTCGGCGGAAATAGCAGGGCCGTCAAGCTTTTGGTGTTGTGTCTCATTTTGATTTTGAGTGTTTGTAGCGACGTGTACGCCCAATTCCCGATGGACGCGAAATCGGACAAGCAACTTATCGTGGAGACAGTAATTCGCTACTCGGAGTCAAATTACAAAACGAGTTCGTACGCCCCGGCCGCGGATCTACTCAGAAAATCGTCCCCGGACACCCCCGAGCACGTATTACTTTCTTACTTGGCCGTGGCGGCTCGTGGTGACGTCCCAGCGGCTCGAGCTCTGTGGGATGGGCTTGGTCAATCTTTCATTCGAAAGAAGAGTTCGGGTCTGTCGGAGAGCGAAATATCGACTCAGATGAAAGCGCTACACGCGGACTTACAAGTTCGTTTTTTGCGACGAATTGAGGCGAACGGGTATGTGGTCCTTCAAATCGAAAAACAGTACACACGGAACAAGTCCGAAGAAGGTGACTGGTTCGCGCTACGCAAAGAGGACGGGCGGTGGAAGCTAACTCAAGATCTCGCAGATGAAGAGCTGGCCTGCTGTATTAAACCTGGAACAGACAGAATTCGTAAGGTTGGCAGCCTAGGAGGGGACTTTCGTCGCGTGCTCGAAGCGTTGCAAAAGTGAGCGGTGTGGTTCGTTATGTAAATGGGGCGTCGAACAATTGCAGCAATAGAGCAGTAGCGGTAAAGCGCATCCCAAGAACAAATTAGGGCAACGCTGAACAAGTCGTCGAGTTCAATGGTCACAAGGTTTGCGGCGCAGTCTTGAGAGCGGGCAAGCCGTTGATACCCACCTGCAGTGTCTCCGTAACAGGCACAAGTTTCCGTGCGTCTGCACCCGATTGGCCAGCTTTGCTGTCTTCGCTGGTCGCATTGCATATCCTAGTGCTAGCACGGGGTCGTCCGCCGCTGTAGAAAGGACACTTCGGCTGCGGCGGCTGCTCACTTGACCCCCCTTGGACGGCCGGGCAACCGCTTCTCGGCTCGACCGAAGACCGTCGGTAGCCCTTGGTAAGAGATGGGCACCGCGCCAGTGCGATGGCGCAGGCTCTTCATCTGCACATCCAGGGCGGCATGAACCAGGCCGCCGTGGAGCGGGCGCATCACCTCGGACAGAGCCAGGACCGCCGCCAGCGCCCCGACGAACGGCGTAGCTACGGCGCGAGAGGCCAGCAGCGTCATCCCGCAGATGTCTTTGCGCTCGTCGGCCAACTTCTTGTATGCGTCGTTCAGCTCGACTGCGGCCTGCGCGGCGGAATCCGCATTCCAGATTTCGGATGGCCGACGCGGACCCGGAAAGGTGTGCAGACGAATGTTTCTGAAATCCCGGTACCCGCTGCCCAGCCCGGTCTCCACGACCATCGAGAACTCGGCCGTGTCGAGGTCGCGGCGCGCGGCCACGTTGTCGACGCCGAAGAGGGCCGTGGTCGGCTCGTCGACCATGACGCGATGCCCGGCGCCAAAGCGACGCTCGACCGTCGCGGTGGTGAAGCCGGCGGTCTCAAGGCGGCTTGCCACCGCCCTGACCTTGTGCTTGTTCAGGTCTGTCGCCCACAGCAGCAAGCAGGTGCTGAGGTTGGACTTGGCGGCCTTGTCGAAGTCTTGGAGCACCAGGTGCGGTCGACCATTGGCCGGATAGGGCAGCATGCTCAGCGTCCATGCGTAGGCCTGGCCAAGATGGCCCAGGCCGACGAGCCACAGGGACTTCGGCAGGTACGCCAGCACGGGGCCTTTGTGTGCGTCGTCGCGCCAGTCGGCGACGGCCAGCGGGTTCCAGAGGGACATGCCGACGCTTCGGTGGCCGGCCTCGGCCAAGTCGCCGCGAACATGCATGAACGCCTCGTTCACCCCAAGCGCCGCGGCGCCGATACCGGCGAGGGGATTGTCGTCTTTGCAGGCCAGGCCGCCTGCGCTGACGGGCGCAATTTCGAAGCGCCAGTGGTCCCAGTGGAGCTGGACGCAGAAGGCGGGCGGCGTGCCATCGGGGACGGTGCCAAGCACGAGCGTCGGCAGCTCGGTAGTGGCGTTGTTCACCACCGCGGCGCCGAGCTCCTCGGCGACTTCCCGGGCGCTGCGCCCTTGATACAGCGGTACGTCCAGCACAACGGCCAAGTCGCCGTAGACCTCGACGCCGCCCAGAAAGGCGCGCACGGCCGTGTTCAGCGCAGTCAAGAAGCAGGCCTGGCCGGCAAGCGTGCTGGCCCAGCCCGGCCCGAGGTGGATGCGCAGCCGGTACCGAGAGAACAGCGCCACTGCCTCCTCGGGCGAGGCGACCTCGCCGGCGTCCATGGCCATCTTGGCCAGCCGGTGCATGGAATCAGCATTGAATTCGGTCATTGAACAACACCAGCATCGGTAAGTCGCAGGAGGCGATCGACATCGGAACCCGAGTACGACGCCCACTGGTGGTTGCCCTGGTAGACGTAGAGCCCGACGTCGCGAGGGCGCGGGTTGCCCTTGGCGAACCGCGGCACGATGAGCGCGATGTGCCCCTTCAGGGCGACCATGGGGTTCGTGCGGTCTGAGCGGCTCTGGCCGGGGCCGAAGGGGTGCGTGTGCACGTCGGCCACGACGGTCATGCCAGCGGCGCGGCAGACCTCCCAGAGTTTGGCGAAGCTGTCGGCCTTCAGGGACACATAGTCGTGGCTGAAGGCGTCGGGTTGCAGCTGCTCGTAGGGCAGGAACCGCAACACCACGCGGCGAGCGTCGGTCTTTTGCCCGAGGAGGACGGCACCGCTTTCGCGAACGCCGCCGCCTTGCGCGCGCAGATGCGCCATCATTCCCGTCCAGAGCGAGGCCGGTAGCTCAAGCAGGGGCGCAGGCGTAGTCGCGGCTTTGAAGAAGGTCATGGACCACCTCCAGGTAGTGGGCGATGCCCTTGGCGGGCTTCCAGATGAGCTGCGGGTACTGGGCGAACCAGCAGTCGTGGCCGACGATGCTTTCGCGGTCGCAGGGGATGTAGAGCGCATCCCCGTTTTTCCAATCGGGCTTGAAGGCCAGTTGCAGGCGCTCGCCGCCCTTGGGCCACTTGTCGAACGACAGCTTGCTGTTCATCGACAAGTCCCAGAACGTGCCCGTGGGCGTCGTCGTCGGGAAGCCGCTGCAGTTCAGCCGCAGCGTGTATTCGCGCCGGTCGCGGGCGATGACGTTGATGTAGACGAAGGGCCACTCCAGCTTCTTGAACTGCCAGCGGTTGCGGTCCTCGCCCGAGAGAAAGCGTGCCGACACGAGGTCGGCACGCAGAGACTGCTCATCCGGTGCCATGCCTCCCCCCTTAGCCGTTGATGCGGTGTGCGGGAACCAGGTCGAAGGTGACCTCGCACTGCGAGCACTTCGTCAGCGTGCCGATGTGCACGTCGACGTCCGGCTGCTCGGTTGTGCCGGCAATCTGCAGGACGTGTTCCGCGATGTCACCCGGCGCCATGCCCAGCTTCTCGCCGGCCCACAAGCGCACGCGGCTGACGGTGGTCGCCGGTCGGAACTTGTGGTGCACGACCTCGGCGCCGAAGCGCACCTTCACTTCCACCTGCTTGCAGCGGTGCAGGTGGACGCGCACGCCGTGCTCCTTCTTGAGGTGCTTGACGTGGGTGGAGTGGCCGTGGGCGTCGTTGTCATCGTCCTCGACCGAGAGGGTCAGGCCGGACGTGTCGGTGCCGGGCGGCAGCAGCGCCAGGACGGCGTGCTTCAGCTCTGCGACGGTGGCCTCGTCGTTGACTTCGACGAACTTGATGTCAGAGAAGAACTCCGACTGGATGTAAACGCGAGTGGGCATTTCTGCTTCCTTTACCAGCTAGGCGAGCCGCGCGGGATGCGCTGCTCATGCTGGGTAAGTCGCAGGTAGCCCGAGAAATCGGAAGTGCTTGGACCAGTTCGTCCTAGTGTCCTGTCGCAGAAATAAATTGCACGATTCTTGCGTGTCTCTCGGTATATTGGTTACCGGAGGAAGAGATGCGCCAGATGCGTGCGGATGCGGTCATCGAGCTGGACCAGCAAGAGCGTGAGGAGCTTGAGAAGACGGCGCGCTCGCGGCGAACGCCCCAGGCGGTTGCCGTGCGCGCGCGCATCGTGTTGATGACCGCCGATGGCGCTGTGCCCACGATCATCGCCGAAGCATTGGACGTCTCGCAGCCGACGATTCGCAAATGGCGCGCGCGCTATGTCGAGCAAGGCCTTGCCGGTCTGCGCAGCGAAGCCAGGCCTGGCAGGCCCAGGTCGCTGGATGATCAACGCGTCGCCGATCTGTTGAACCAGGCCCTTCAGACCCGCCCGGCCAAACAGACACACTGGAGCGTGCGCAGCTTCGCCGCAGAGGCCAACATCAGCAAGGACATGGCGCACCGGCTGTTTCGCGCTGCCGGCCTGCAGCCACACCGCTCGCGCACATTCAAGCTGTCCAACGATCCGGCCTTCGTCGAGAAAGTGCACGACATCACCGGGCTGTACCTGAACCCGCCTGATCACGCGCTGGTGCTGTGTGTCGATGAGAAGAGCCAGATCCAGGCTCTGGAGAGATCGCAGCCGCTGCTGCCGATGGGCCTGGGCTACGTGGAGGGCGTCACGCACGACTATGTGCGCCACGGCACCACCACTTTGTTTGCGGCGCTCAACGTGGCCAACGGGCAGGTGATCTCCCGCGTGCGCACGCAGCATCGCCATCAGGAGTTCCTGGACTTCTTGCGCCAGATCGACCAGCAGACGCCCGAGGAACTGGACCTGCACCTGATTGTGGACAACTACTCGACCCATAAGCACGCCAAGGTCAAAACCTGGTTGGCCAAGCACCCGCGGTTCCACCTGCATTTCACGCCCACCTACAGTTCATGGCTCAACCAGGTGGAGCGTTGGTTCGCCTTGATCACCGAGCGCGCCATCCGGCGCAACTCCTTCACCAGCGTTCGCGAACTCAAGCAGCAGATCGAGCTATTCGTGCAGCGCTACAACGCTGATGCCTCGCCGTTCCAGTGGGCGGCAACCGCTGACTCGATCCTGCACAAGGTCGAGAAGATCGCGAAGCGTATTTCTGCGACAGGACACTAGGCCGGGCAATGCAGGAAGTGCCTGCACTTCGGGCACTCCCAAGGATTGGGCCGGGCCTCAAAGTTGCCGGCCATCAGCGCCTGCGCAATCGGGACGAGGAAGAATTCGGCCGGCAGTCGACCGTAGGGATAGACAAACTCCTCTGCGCCCGTGCCGAGCACGAAGATGCTGCCTTCGAACGAGTACTTGGGATAAGACTCGGCCAGGTACTTCAACACCCACTTAAGAGTCTTGTGTTGACGCGACAGCTTGCCCGATGGCTTGACGCGCACGAACTCAATCTTGACAACGGACCCGGACTTCGTGATGCGGTGGGGCGATACGCGAAGAGGGATGCCCGCGCACTCAACGTCAATCGGCTTGGCCATCGCTGCGCGCTGCATGCCAAGCCATGCACGACCGGAGGCTAGGAGCTGGTCTGCGTAGTCTCTGAGGTGTGGCACGGAATCCCAGAAGGCTGGCCCAAGCGAGGCCAGCACCCTTTCAACTTCTGCAGGTGGCGGTCCCGGCTCTTCGCCGTAGGGTGCGAAAAGCTCGCGCATGACGGCCCCTTCAATCAAGGCCGCCGGATGCAGTCCTGCTGCAGGGCTCACTTCCTTGATGAAGTCGTAGTAGTAGCGCCGTGGGCACACACGATACGACAAGAAGCCTGTGAGGTCGTATGCCGCAGGCGCGGGCACAGAACTGCAGCCAGACGGCGGCGCCGGCAACTTGGAAATGGCGGCCTTGCCTTGAACTCGCTCGAGTAGATGCGCGGCGCCGGTGATGGCCGCAACGCACTCGGCGTTGTACATCGCCTTGGTTTCGTAGAGGACCAAATGCTCTCGAGCCCGGGATATCGCCACGTACAGCTTGTTCGACGCCTCGCTCTGCTCCTCGAAGTTCTCGATGGGAGCGATGGACTGCAACAAGGACTGCGGGACTAGGTCGGAGTCCGTGCCCATGCGGAAATGCCTGGCGTCGATGTCGACAAGATGGACCGCCTCGAACTCAAGACCTTTGCTTCCATGAATCGTCATGACGGCTACCGCATCGAGACTGTCTGCCTCCGGAGGCGGGATGCGGAGCTCCCGGTCATCGCCGACGCGCAGTCGGCGGCGCAAGCGAGTAATGAAGCTGCCGACGGTTTGGTACGCTCGCCCGCCGTCTGGCACCCGTAGGTAGTAGATGAACTGCCAGAGTACGATGCGGCGGGTGATGTCGAGAATGCCGTTGCCGGCAAGATGGCTGCGAAGGATGTCTGTCCGGTCCAGGAGAAGCTGACATGCAACCTCCCAGGGGGAGTCTGCTGACTCGAGGCCATCAAAAGTGGCCGCCCATCGCTGCAGAGCAGCCGCGCCCTTGGTGGACAGCCCAGGAGGCGGCGCGGTAACCCAGGACAGCGGCATCGGTCGATTCGCTTTGCACCAGGCAAGCAGCTTCTCGACATCCGTGGGCGGCAACTGGAGGCCTGGGAGTTGTGAGACTCGAAGCAGGCCGCTTCCTGAACGGTCGATGAACAACTGCAGCAATGCCAGCAGGTCCTTGACCTCGGGCCGCTGGAAGATGTCGCCGAGGTGTAGAGCCGGCACCCCTGCAGCGTTCAGTGAATCCGCCGCGGCGCTGCAGGTGTCATGGGTGCTTGCGAGGATGACCTGGTCACGGTAAGCCACGCCCAGCCCACGGATGCGACGAACATTGGCCGCGAGTTCTCCATGGACCACGTCGTCATTCGCGCACTGAACATGGCGAGGCTTGATGCCGCTGTGTCCGCGCGCCGACCCCACGTCATCGAGTGGGAGCACCATCTGTAGAGGATTGCCCTCGCGGCCCGTGTGCTCGAAGACGCGGATGACCTCTTCGAAACTGCGTCGGTTCTCGTTGAGCGGAAACGTCGTGTGGGTTGGAAAGTCGTCGCCGAAGCGGACGATGTTGCGCATGGACGCGCCGCGAAATCGGTAGATGGCCTGCCGAGCATCCCCTACCACCCAGAGGCTCTCGGCGTGAGCGGCGAGTGCCTTCACGAGTTGGGCGCTTGCCCGGTTCACGTCCTGGTATTCGTCGATGAGGATGTGTTTGAACCGGCCTGCACTCGCGGTGTACTTGGCGAAGTCATTAGTTAGCGCAAGGGCAGGTAGCATGACGAGGTCGCCCATGTCGACGAGGCTACCGTTCGCACGCATCTTCGATTCATAGCACCTGTATAGCTTGACGACATCATGCTGCCTGGCCAGCGTCTCAGCGGAGGTGTCCAGTGCCGATTGCTCAACTGCGTCGGAAAACTCGTCGGCATCGGCGAGTTCGTCCTTGGCTCGCTGGATGGTCGAGACGACGTCCTTTAGCCAGTCGAGAGGGTCGCCGAGCGGATTGAACGCCGTCAGGCCGAGGCCGTAGATGTGGGGCTCGAGAACCGCAATTTGCGCCATCTTGTCGGCGACACCGAAGCGCGGCCGCAGGCCGAACTGCTCATGGTTCTTGCGAAGGAACTCCAGACCGAAGGCGTGAAACGTGCCGACCCAGATGTCATGGGCGTTTGAGACACCAAGTTCTTGCAGCCTGTCGACCAGCTCTCGCGCTGCCCGATTTGAAAACGTCAGCAGCAACAAATTCTCGGGCTTGGCCCCCCCGGCGAGGAGATGCTGCACCCTCATGAGGAGCGTGGCCGTCTTGCCGGTGCCAGGCCCGGCTACCACCAGGGAGGTCTTGGCCGACGACGTGGCCGCCGCTATCTGGTTCTGGGTTGGTGTGATGGGCTGGGGCGGCTCATCACTGCTCGTCGGCGGCTCGGGAAGAAGCAAGCCATCGAGCAATTGCTGGCGAACCAACTCCAGGGGGACGTCCAGGTCTTGCGCGATTTGTGTCGCAGTCTTTCCGGCGAGGAAGAGCCCACGGGCCACCGCGCGCGGAAGAAGAAGCTCTCTGGCGAAGATGTTTGCCTGGAGTTCGGCTCGCTCGCGAGCGCCATAGGCTTCAATTTTCTGAGCGCCGAAAGTTTCGCTGTCTTCAGGCGTCAGGGTCGAATCGACGACCTTGTGGCAGCCCTCGTGGCCCTCGTGATGAAGCTTCCAGTGGCCGAACTCGTGCGCGAGGAGGAACGCGCGTTCGCCACTCGGCACGTCGTTGCGCACGACGATTTGTCGGAACTTGCGGATCAGAACGGCATCAGCGCTCCCGAGAGCTTCGTCATCAGGTGCCGCGTCAGAGATGTCGAAGTCCTCAGCGTTTTCGGCTGCTACGGCGTCGATGACCTGGTTCGCTGGAATGCCCGATGACGCCCCGTCGCCGAACAGCTGGTGCCTCAGGTGCGTCGCGGCCTCCCGGGCTCTGTGGAACGGGGTCACGAGTCCCACTCGATGGTCTGCAGAGCCAGCAGACGCTGTTTCTCTTCGTCGCTGACCGACAGTGAACGTACTGCAGCTTCCCAAGTTTCCTGCGCGGAGGCGTTTGGAATTCCTTTGGCTCTGAAGCTCTTGGCCCCTGCCAAAGACGGTCCCAGGCACTGTTGGAGTCCGGCGAGCGCAACATTGAGATGCGCAGCCAAGTCGCTAAGAACCTTGATGGGAACGTTGATGATGCTCTTGGTCAGAACCTTCGTCAGAAGCAGTGCCGAAGCGCCAAGGCCAGCTGCTGCGGCCGCTTGCCGCAGACTTTTCCCTGCCAGCGATTCGATGGCTTTGCGTGCAGCTTCAGCTTGCGAAGCAGAGGCAGCCCCCCGATCCAGGATGTGCAGCCGATTGAGAACGAAGCTCTGTAGGCGCGACACGGACACTTCAGAGACTTCCTGCGCGTCCGTAGTTGCGACATCGGGTGAGGCCTCATATGACGACCACAGTGCCGCGAACTCGAGAATGTCTTCGCGATATTCCGGGTGGACTTCGCAGGCGCGAAGAACCATGGCGGCTGATGGCTTGTCAGCGGAGAAGAAGAACTCGTCCAGAACTTCTTCGAGTGACAGCCTAGGGGTGGTCGATGTCATTGCTTGAACTCCTTCCGTATCGCTTCGACTTTGTCGAGGGCGGTGTTCTTGTAGGTGTTGACGGTTCGCGGCGTGACTGCGAGCGCGGTAGCGATGTCCTTGACACGCATTTCTTCGACGTAGAGCATCGTGTAAACAGAGAGCTCTTGCTTGGTCAGGAGGGCCTGCAGGCGGGCAACAACTTGCGCGTGCTCTTCTTTGGTGGCCAGAACGTCGGCTGGCGTTGCGGGTTGCCGAAGCGCGGACACATTGCGAATGGTTTTGTCGGGGTCGTCGTCCTCGTCTGAGTGATCCATGGCATCCAGGCTGTCCTGGAGATTGCGCTTCTTGGCCAGCAGACGCCGCTGGAAGTCGAGTGCGCGGCGCTTGAACAACTGCCCAAAGCGCTTTTCGGCATGCGCTGCGTCACCGGGCCTTGTAACCAAGCATTCCCAGACGTATTGGGACAACTCTTCTGCGGCCTGATCGAGGTTGCCGATGCATCCAGGATAGATGCCGCTGCGCACTGCGAAGCCCTTGGCGAGGTTGAGCAAGCGCCGTGACAGCACCCTTGAAAGCATTCCCACCCGGCCCTCGTTTCCACCGGCTCGGGCTCGGCGGAACATGCGAAAAACCTGCTCATCGGGAATGAACAGAGGGTCGTTCTGCCAATCCGTGCGCGCCAGCCTGCCCAACAGCGAGCGGTCATCGAGTGGCTCTACGGCAGCGTCGTCAGATTGTTGGTTGTACATCGTTGTTTTCCATTGGTCATGCGGACTCCCCCCTGCTGCTTCGGGAATGCCCCCTTGCATCAGTAAGTCGCAAGAGGAGCCCGAAATCGGAAGACGTCAGGCTCCGTGCTGATGATTTCGCGTTGCAGAGCCCATGACGGCTAGCGCACTGGAACGGTCGTTCGCCATATCTGTGACGCCTATACATAGATGGACGAGTTACTTGACCCGAATCGGCAGCGTCACCTGTGGTTGGATCGGCACCAGTGTCTTGGCATAGGCGCGCAGGATGTCGTTGTAGAGATCGGCGTGTTTCGGTGCCTCGACCGAGAGGATCAACGCGTAGCGGATCTTCTCGGCCCCGGTGGCCCGGCCGCCGCCGTCGCGGGCGTTGTAGTGGATGTCGAAGACGGGGTTCTTGAGGCTGGAGCCGCGGAAGGTCTTCGCCCCGTGCAGCACGGTCTCCCACTTGCCTTGGTCCGAGCGGCGCTCCTGCTCAGTGGCGAACTTCTTCAAGTCGAAGAAGCCCTTGGTATCGGCGTTGCTCTTGCCGTCCTTCATCTTTCCGTCGTTGGGCCGGAAGACTACTTCGAGGCCGGCCTTGGTATAGGCTGCGGCATCCTGCGGGTCGGTGGGCGACGCATAGCAAAACGTGGCCTTCAGGCGAACGTTACCCGGCAACCCTTCCTTCGGCAGCGGCAGGCCGGCGCGCATGTACTTGCTAGGCTTGAGCTCGCCCTGATAGACCACGCGGGCCACGCCGTCAGGGCACGTGATGATGTCGAGGGTGTCCTCGGGAATCTTGCCCCAGCCCACCTCGATTGGGTCGTGGTCGCCAGGGTCGGCCGCATGGACCAGCAAGGCCTTGATAGCGAGCGGCGTCAGATTTCCGCCCAGGATGGCACGGATGCCGACCGCGCTACGCAGCAGGTACGGGGCCGCGAAACTGGTGCCCAGCTGGGGCGTCAGCACCGGCTTCGCGTTCGGCGCTAGGACGTGAAAATACCTGGCCGCCGGGTTGCCGCCGAAGGCCATCAGGTCAGGCTTGACGACGCCGGGGCTACGGCCCGGCCCGATCGCGCTGTAGGGTGCGCGGGCCCAGCCCGCACTGGTGTCGTCGGCCGCGCCAACAGAGAGTGCATTCACGCAGTCCGACGGAATTTGCACTCGGCTGTAGCCGAGCTCACGATCGCGTTCTCCGTTGTTGCCCACGGCCACAGTCATGAGCGTGTCGCCGTCGCTGAGCAGTTCGTCGATGACGGATGTCCAGGCATGAACTTCCTTATCCTCCACTTCAAGGTCCGGACCCAGGCTCAGGTTGATGAACTCGTAAGACCGCGACAGCAGTACCTGTTCGATAAGACCGAGGGTGCGATACAACTCCAACGGCTCCTCGCCGGCCGATTCCTGGTCGAGCACGCGCAAGTGGTCCACCGGAGCAAAAGGCCTGCCGGCCGTTCCGTTGGGGTGGATCGGGCCGAACAGCACGGCCGATGTCACGCCAAGACCGTGTGCCGGGCCATCCGGGTCATCGTCAGCGTCCTCGTCGAGCTTGCGATACGAGCGCAGCCAAGGACCAATGGGGTGGTGCTTGGGCAGGCCGCCGTCCAGGATGGCGACGCGCGGCTCGGACGACAGGGCTTGCTCGGCAGGAAGGCTGCATCCCACCGACGGTCCGCTGTTTCGCTGCAACGGGCGTATGCCGCGCAGTTTGGGCACCGGCCGGATCACCCGGACGAAGGCGAAGCTGGTCAGCTTCTCAACATCGCGCGGCTTGCCTTCGACCGGCACGAACCACAGGTTCCCGGCGACGAAGTCGACCTCGCTGTGGACCTTGACGTCCTCCCGCTTGGCAAACTTCACGAAGGCCTTCTGGATTAGGCCAGGGTCTTCGCCCGGTAACAGATGCAGGCCCACCTCGAAGAAGCGATCCTTCGGGCTACCCAGGGTCACGAGGCGCTCCGCCGGTGCGAAGGCGGCGAACTGTTCGATGTGAGTCAGATCGTCGCCCTCGTCGGATTGCGCATCGATGGTTTTCGTCCACCGCGAGAGGTTGCGGAAAGCCTGGCGCTTGCCGGCGACGAACAGTTCGGTCGTCGTAGTCTCCTGCGGCCGCCCTTTGCGAGTCCAGGCCTGCGGCTTGACCTTGACGGTGCGGCTGCCGATGGACGCCAGCCCCGTACTACGCAACAGTCCGGTCGGGAAGTAGGAGCGAGCGATGAAGCTGGGATTCATCATCAACCGGGCCACCGCGAAATCGCCCGGACAGGCGTCGCCCGGCAGTTCGTCCAGCGCCTGTGCAGCACTGCGGAACTGGGGCACCAACAGTTCTCGCGCCTGCGCGAAGGTGTAGACCTCTGCCTTCCCGGGCTTGCGTTTCGGGCCGACGATGTCGTGGGTCAGCAACTCGCCGCGGCCGATCAGGAAATTGGTTCGATTCATGCGTCAGCCTTTCTCCGGAGCGCGGTCTTTCGTGCTGCGGGCGCATCGTTGGTGTACTTGCGGATTGTGTCCCGGCTGACGCCCGTGATGTCGGATACGGCGTGTTGGGACAGGCGGGTCTGTTTGGCCAGCATGACGGCCAGGTCGATGCGGCCCTGCCTGTCGAGCGCTAGAGCGCGTGCCTTCATGAAGTCCTCAACCAGATCGGCGTCGGTGGTCGTGCCCAGGGCCACAGCTCGCCGAAAGCGGCGTATATCGCGCTCGATGTCGCTGAACGAGTGCCCGGCGAACGCAAACGCCAGAATGTCGATCCAACGGGCAAAAAGGGCGTAGTCCGGCCCCAGGAAGCGCTTGATGGCTTCCTTGATGTCCTGCTCAACGGGCGTCTTGAACTGGACCACCAGGTCGAAGCGACGCCACAGCGCCGGATCGATCAGTTCAGGGTGATTGGTAGCGGCCAGCAATACGCTGCCGACAGGCCATTCGTCGACTTCCTGCAGGATCACCGTAACCAGGCGCTTGAGTTCGCCCACGTCGCTGTCGTCGCTGCGCCGCTTGGCAATGGCGTCGATCTCGTCCAGCAGCAGCACGCAGGGCTCGCGCTTGGCGAAGTCGATGGCCGCACGCAGGTTGGTGCCGCTCTTGCCCAGCAGGCTGCTCATCACGGCGGTCAGATCGAGCACATACAGCGGCACCTTCAGTTGCGCGGCTAGCCAGCGGGCTGTGAGCGTCTTACCGACCCCTGGCGGTCCCACAAAGATGGCTGAGCGGCTCGGCGTTAACCCCATGGCCTGTAGCCGATCAGTCTGCCGGCGCTCCGCGATGAGTTGCCCCAAGACATCCTCGACATCGCTGGACAGCAGCGGCGCGTCTTTCGTCGGCTCGTCTTTGAACACCTTCAGGAGCGAGAGGCGGGATTCGTCGTCGACCGGCAGGGCTTGGGCGGCCGGCCGCGAAGGCGGCAGCTTGCGCATGGGAGAGACGCTGCGTGCCGGCTTCGACTTCAGGTATAGCTCGAGTTGCTCGGCCAAGTCGGGCGACCTGCCGCGGTACTTGCGGACCAGCCGCGCCGCGAACAGGCGCACGTCTTCCGTCTGCTCGGCCAGAGCCAGGCGAACCATCTGGGCTAAATCGGATTGCTCTTCCTTAATTTCGTCCATCATGTCCGTAAGTAGATGATTTACTGAAAGTTTCTATAAAAGCATAGTGGACTAAACAAATTGTCTCACAGATCCACAAGAAGTTGGAGCGCGAAGCGGGCGCAGGACAGCTATGGTTCCCTGGCCGTCGCCCGCGCTGTCGTGCTGCGCATTGAGCCGCCTGCGGCGTCTCGCTCTATCCCGGCTTCTATCGATACCCCGCAGCGCCCGGCTGACGCCTCCAGCCCGGCCGCGCCGGGCCTGCGCGCCGCCAGTCCCGGGCAATCCCGCCCGGTCACTGGGGTTCACCATGAACCACGCACTCATCACCGACGAGCAGCGTATCGTGCTGCTGGCCAACGGCCGCGAATCTTTGGACAACCCGGACTCGATCGGATACCCGTGGTCAAGCTGTTCATGCCGGATGCCGGCGCGACGTGGCTGCTGACCGAGATTGATCCCGATGACCACGACCATGCCTTTGGGCTTTGCGGCCTGAGGCCGCGTATGCCGGAAATCGGCTGGCTCAGCTTGAACGAGCTGGCGACCGTGCGCGGCGGACTGGGCCTGCCGATCGAGCGCGACCTGTCTTTCCGTGGTGAGAAGCGATGGAGCGCCTACGCACGTGATGCGCGGCTGGCCGGGCGTGTCGTTGTCTAACGCGGCCCCGGGGCGTCGTTGGACGCCCCTTCGCATCGCGCCAGTGCGGTGCGATGATTGCCCGTCAACTTCGAAGCGGCCTATTGCCGCCGCAATCCGAAACGGTCATTGAACGGGCGCTGGTCAACTGGCCGTGTCGGACTTGGAAGGAAGGCGTGTCGAAGACTGACGGAAAACGCTTCTTGCCGGGTCTAGAAGATACGTTTCCGATCGAGGGGTCGTCTTGTAGCCTATGTATATGCTAATTTAACATAATGCAACTACATGGCTAGCATTGACGATTTTTTTACAGGCATTTGGAAAACCTTACCCTCGAAGGCTTATCGCGACTTTCGAAAAATTTCACACACTTTGGAATGTCGATGCGTTTCTGTTTGATGATCCGTATCCAAGTGAACCGCGCTATCCCATCTACGTGTCCGACTACATCCGGAAGTTAACGCAAGATGGACTTCGTTTGATTGAAGACGCCAATCCCGATGATGCCTACTAGGGAAACACTGAGCAAATCCCAACCCCTAGGAGCCTGTCGGACTTTGGGGTCGAAAGCGAAAATCGGCCCCAGCGTGGACAGTTTTTGCCGACTTTGGAGTGCCCATAGCCGAGCTATGGGCCAAAAGGGGCGGTGAAAAATTGACCGCTGCGGTCGATTTGCAGCCGAGGGTGGGGTGACGCAATTCAAGCCACAGATTGATCAGTTGGTACGGCGCGCGTTTTTGGAGATTGCGCACACGAGTGGAGTGGCGCAAGGCAGTGGCTCGGAGCTGAACGTCTCGTTTCGCGCGTTGCGTGCGAAGGCGGTACCCGTGCGGCTCTTGGCCATCACGGCGAACCCGGCTCCTTCTGGGGGAGTCGGAGGTTTGCCTCCACCAAATCAACGGTTTCGCAAGTCGACTGACGGCATATATGACGGCACATTGCGTTCTAGTCGTCTTTGATCATTGTCTACCAGGTTATTCGAATCCCTCCGTCTCCGCCAGAACCCTTCAGTGCCTTTACCGGCCCGCAAGGAACGAGAGCCCCGCCAAGCGGGGCTTTTGCTTTTTGGGGACCAATACGCTGAAGCCGACACTGGCCTGTCTCCGAAGTAGTTCCGTCGCAGCGCTCCGCGAAATTACCTGGCATTCGACGACTTCTTGTCGACATCGCCAGCATCTGATGCGTTGTCGCCCTGCCACACCACCTTGCGTGCAAGGCTCACAAAGCACTCGCGCTCAGCGTCGCTCAGTGGATGCAGGATGTCCTGCTGCACGGCTTGCACGATGGGATGTAGGGCCGACAGCACTCGCTTGCCTTCGCCCGTCAGCGTCAGCTCGCGCGCCCGGCGATCGCGATCGCTCACGACGCGACTGATCCAGCCTTTCTTTTCCAAGCGATCAATCACACCGCCAATCGTAGCGCGGTCGTAGCCAATAATCTCGGCAACCCGCGCCTGGTCGGTGGCAGGGCGCGAATTGATGGCCTCTAGCGCGGCGTACTGCACCGGCGTCAGATCAATGCCAGCCGCCTGCGTTCGCTGTGCAAAGAGATAGGTCGATTGCTGATGAAGGCGGCGGATCAGATGCCCCGCCATGTCGAATATGGTCATGCCCTTGTTCCTGTCGCGGCGCATTTGCGCCCTGAATAGCTTGCTTCCAGGCTCTTTGGTAATTATGCATATTAACTTGACGGCAATTAATAAGTACAGTTATTATTAATCTCATGCCGGAATATCGGCCTCACTTTCAAACTCATGGTGGCAAGCGATGCAGTTCTATAAAGATGGCTTCAGAGGCGGCAATCCGGACGTTCGGCAGGCAGCGCCCAATCGGCGCAATCGCGGCCGTGACGAGCCCCTGCCTGACAAAGTGGATGTGCTGATCGGAGGCACCGGCCCGGCGGGTCTCTGTCTGGCTGCGCAGTTATCGCAGTTCCCTGCCATCGAGACGATGATCGTCGAGCGCATGTCCGGCAACATCATCAAGGGCAAGGCGGACGGCATCAACACCCGCACGATGGAAATGTTCCAGGCCTTCGGGTTCGCCGACAAGGTCAAGCGAGAAACCTACTGGGTCAACCAGACTGCGTTCTGGATGCCCGATCCCGCCAACCCGACGCACATCAAGCGAGTGGGTCGTGTGCAGGACGTCGCGGACGACAGCTCGGAAATGCCGCACATCCTGATCAACCAGGCGCGGCTGCACGAGTTGTTCCTCGAGGTGATGAAGAACTCCCCGTCAAGGCTGGAGCCTGACTACGGCTGGGAGATCGTCGGCCTGACGATTGATGACACAACTGACGATCACCCGGTGACGGTCACGCTCAAGGACGCCACCGGCTTGAACTGGGGTGTAACCCGAACGGTGCGGGCCAACTACGTCGTCGGCTGCGACGGCGCGCACTCGGCCGTACGCAGGGCCATTGGCGGCGAGCTGCATGGCGATGCGGCGCACCAGGCCTGGGGTGTGATGGACATTCTGGCCAACACCGATTTCCCGGATGTGCGTCAGAAGTGCCTGATCTCCTCGGCCAATGAAGGTAACGTGCTGATCCTGCCGCGTGAGGGCGGGTACGTGTTCCGCATGTACGTTGAGCTCGACAAGCTCCGGCCCGACGAAAAGGCCGCGCACCGCAAGTTCACCCAGGACGACATGATCGCGGCCGCCAATCGCATCATTCGGCCGTACTCGATTGACGTGAAAGAGGTCGTGTGGTGGTCCATCTACGACATCGGGCACAGCATCACCGACAAGTTCGACAACGTGGGCGACGATGCGACGCGCAACCCGCGTGTCTTCACCGCTGGCGATGCCTGCCACACGCACTCCCCAAAGGCAGGGCAGGGCATGAATGTCTCAATGCAGGACACCTTCAACCTCGGCTGGAAGCTGGCGCATGTGCTGCAGGGGCGGGCCGATGCCAGCCTGCTGCGCAGCTACTCGCGTGAGCGCTTGACCGAGGCGAAACGACTGGTCGAGACCGATCACCAATGGGCCCGCATCATGTCGGCGCCGACCACCCAGGCCGAGCGCGATGGCACCGAAGAGCCGCGCATCATTCGCCAGTTCAAGCAGAACCTCGAGTTCACTGGCGGTACCGCCGTCAAGTATGACCAGTCAACACTTTTCGCTGCACCGACGTGGCAGGCGCTCGCGAGCGGGCTTGAGATCGGCCGCCGCTTTCACTCTGCGCCGGTAGTGCGTCTGGCAGATGCGAAGCAGATGCAGCTCGGGCATGTTGCTGAAGCAGACGCCCGGTGGCGCATATACGCCTTCGCTGGCAAGGCCGATAGTTCGGACGCAGGCTCAGCGATTCACCGGTTAGCCGACTGGCTGGAAACCAACCCAAGTTCGCCCGTCGTCCGCCACACCCGAAGCGGCGAGGATATTGACGCGCTCATCGATTTTCGCGCAGTGTTCCAGCAGACTTTCGATCAGCTCGCCTTTGAGAACATGCCCTCGCTGCTGCGGCCGAAGACGGGCAAACTGGGCCTGACTGACTACGAAAAAGTCTTTTGCGTCGATCACAAAGGTATCGGCGACATTTTTGACATGCGCGGCATCGATCGCGACCACGGCTGCATGGTCGTGGTGCGTCCGGATCAGTACGTTGCGCATGTGCTGCCGCTGGATGGCTTCGACGTCTTGTCTGCGTTTTTCGCGGGCTTCTTGCGGTAGCTTGCCTGTGATCTGAACGCTGCGGCAACCCCACACAGTGGCGCCGCAGCCGCTCTTAGCGCCGACGATGCAGTACGCTTCCGTGCCGACATTGCACGCGAGGAGGGGCGACTGATGCCCGAGACTGCCAGCCCATTGACCATCCGCACCATGCGCAGTGACGAGCTGGCACTGGCCGCTGAATGGGCGGCGCAGGAGGGCTGGAACCCCGGCTTGCATGACGCAGCGCCGTTCTTCGCGGCAGACCCCGGTGGCTTCCTGCTGGGGGAGATCGATGGCGAACCGGTGTCGGTCATCTCGGCCGTTCGTTATGGCAGCGCTTACGGATTCATCGGTTTCTACATCGTCAAGCCCGCGTTTCGCGGCAAGGGCTACGGCTGGGCGATCTGGCAAGCCGCGCTGGCCCGCCTTCAGGGGCGCACCGTCGGCCTCGACGGTGTCGTCGCCCAGCAGGACAACTATCGCCGCTCCGGCTTCGAGCTGGCGCACCGCAACGCGCGCTACGCCGGGCAGCAATCGGCGGGCGGGCCGTCCGCTGCGGCGCCAGCGGTCGAACTGGTGCCGATCAGCCAGTTGCCAGTGCAGGCCTTGCTGGACTATGACCGTGGCTTTTTTCCAGCCGCAAGGGCTGACTTTCTGCAGGCTTGGGTCACGCAGCCGGGCACGGTCGCGCTCGCAGCGCCGGGCGACGGCGGTTTGCTCGGCTACGGCGTAGTGCGGCCGTGCCGCACGGGTTACAAGATCGGCCCGCTGTTTGCCGATTCACCGGCAATCGCCGACGCGATCTTTTCGACGCTGCTGCGACACGTCCCCGCCGGCGAACCGTACTACCTGGACGTGATGACGACCCAACCGGCGGCGGTGGAACTGGCCACCCGGCGAGGCATGCTGGTCGTCTTTGAAACAGCGCGGATGTATCTCGGCGCAGCACCAGCGATTTCCCCTGATCGCACCTATGGCATCACCAGTTTTGAGCTGGGATAACGTCACGCGGTGGGCAGGATTGAAGGCAAATTCAGGTGCGGCCGCGAGCTCGTCGCGTGTTTCGTGCATCAAGTCTCTCGTTAGACAAGCACCCGCTGCCCGATCGTTGCAGTGACCAATGGTAGTTGCACTGCAAGGTTTTGCGGGACAAGACGACGAACAGTGCGTGCAATCCTCGTTCCTGCTTGAGCAGCTGGCGACTGGCGAGCGCTCTCAGTAAACTTGATTCGCGTAATTTCCTCCTCTCATTCACACGAATTTCCGCCATGAAAAAGAGCTTGTTTTTGGCTTTGGCCGCATTGGGCCTTGCGTTCGCAACCAGCGTGACAGCGGACGCCGCTGACGTCCTGCGCTTTGGTGTCGGCCTCTACCAGCCCGACAAGGAGAAGAACGACGCGACCTATCGGCCACTGGCGGAGTACATCGGCAAGCAGCTTGGCCGCGATGTGAAGCTTTACACCGTTGACACCTGGGAAGGGTTGGCCAAATCACTGGCTAACGGCGAGACCGACATCGCGCTGATGGGGCCGTGGGGTTATGTGCTGGCCAATCACGTCGCGGGTGCGCAGGCGGTGGCGACGATCCTCTACGACGGCAAGCCGGAATACTTCGCGATCATGGTGACGCACCCGAAATCGGGCATCAAGTCCATCCAGGATTTGAAGGGAAAGACCTTCGCGTTTGGCGACAAAGGCTCGACCTCGGGTTACCTGATACCGAACTATCACTTCCAGAAGAATGGCATCGACGTCAGCAAATTCCTGGGCAAGGTGATCAACACCAAACATCAGGCGATTGAGTTGCAGGTGACGCGTGGCGAGCTCGATGCAGGGGCGGACTACAACCGCAATCGCGACGCGATGATTGCCGACGGCCAGATTAAGGCAAGCGACAGCGTGATTTTCTGGACGTCGGATCCGCTGCCCAACGATGCGGTCGCCGTGAGCGCAACGCTGGCGAAGGACACGGCGTTTGTCGCCAAGCTTCGCGGTGCGCTGGAGAAGATCGGACCAGAATTGGCCAAGACGCCAAACCTGCTGCCGCCGCGGTACACGGGGTTTGTGGCGAAGGACAACAGCTATTACCGCCCGATTCGCGATGCGGGCCTGGCCAGCGGGCAGTTGCCGGGCAATTGAGCGCGTGCGGTTGAAGTGCGTTCATGGTTCGGCGAGCTCACCACAAACGGGTGCGTGCGGATGCCCGTGTTCCCCGTACCAGTGTTGCATTTGTTGATTGATTTGCATGTTGGGTGATGTGACGCGAGATGTTGTTGGCGCGGCGCCGCATTCGCGCGGGCCGGTGTATGCGCAGCGGCCGCGCGTGTCAGCACTCTGGCTTCTGCTGACCGCCTGCGCGTTGCTGGTGCTGACCAGTGTGTGGACGCTGGCGGCGGAGGACGAGCTGAGTTTCGGCCGCAAGCCGTGGCAGAACCTGCAGAAGACGGTGGCCGAGATGTCGGAGCCGAGTTTTCTGCGTGTGTGGTTCGGCGAGACGCGGCATGAAATTCGTGATCAGGATGGCAAGCTGCTGCGCGTGGACGATCAGCGCGCGACGGAGCGGCGCTACCTCGCAGGTGTGGGTCGCGCGCTGTGGACAACGCTGCGCATCGCCACGCTGGGCACAGCGCTGGCGGCGCTGATTGCGTTGCCACTCGGGCTGCTGGCGGCGCGTACGTTGAACGCACCGCGACCGGTGTTCTGGGTCGCCAAGGGCTTGCTCGATGTGATGCGCTCGATCCACACGCTGGTGTTCGGGCTGTTCTTCGTGGGCATCGTGGGCCTTGGCGCGACGGCCGGGATACTCGCGGTCGCAGCACATTCGGCGGGCACCCTGGGCAAGCTGCTGGCAGAAGCGATCGAAACGCTCGACACGCAGCCGGTTGACGCGGTGCGTGCCACTGGGGCGACGGCGGGGCAGGTGTTCTTCCTCGGTGTGTGGCCAGCCGTGCTACCGCAGTACGTGTCGCAGGTGCTTTACGTGTGGGAGTTCAACATCCGCGATTCCACAATCCTCGGGCTGGTGGGTGCGGGTGGCCTCGGCCTGTTGCTGTCGGAAGCGATGGCGCTGTTTCAGTGGGGGCGGTTAGCCACCTTGCTGATTGCGATTGTGATCATGGTGACCGCGTTCGACGCTGTGAGTCGCGCGGTGCGCAGGCGGCTGGTATGAGCACCGCGACGATTGCTTCGACACCCGTGATCGAGGCGCAGGGTTTGCATGCGCATGCGGGCGAGCAAGTGCTGTTGCGCGATGTGTCGTTGACGATTACCCCGGGCGAACGCGTGGCAATCGTCGGCCACAACGGTGCCGGCAAATCGACCTTGCTGCGCACGGTGTCTGCGTTCAGTCAGGTACACGAAGGTCGGCTGAATGTGCTCGGCACCGACGTTACGCTGTTGCGGGAGCCACGCGATGCCCGGTCGTCCGGCGAGCTTCGCCGTCTGCGCAGCCGAGTGGCGCAGGTGCTGCAAGGGCTGCATCTGGTGGGTCGCCTGAGCGTGCTCGACAACGTATTGATCGGTGGCGCGGCGCGGACGGCGTCGTGGCTCACCTGGCTGCGCCGCTGGCCGGCGCATGAGTGCGAACAGGCGCGCGCCGCGCTTGCCCGCGTGGGCATGGCATGGGCGGCCGCGCGGCGGACGGACTCACTCTCGGGCGGCGAACGGCAGAAGGTGGCAATTGCCCGCGCGCTGCATCAGGATGCGCCAGTGCTGCTGGCCGACGAACCGACCGCGAGTCTCGATGCTGAGGCGGCGGACGAGGTGATTGCGCTGTTGACCTCAGTGGTAGCCGAACGGCAGGCGACGCTGGTCTGCGTGGTGCATGATCTGGATCTTGTGCCTCGTCTGGCGAAGCGCGTGATCGTGCTGCGCCGCGGGCAAGTGGTGGCGGACCAGCAGGTGCATGGCGAGATTGCGGCTGAGCTGCGGGGAATTCTCAAGTGAGTGATTTGGCTGATGCAATGACCACCGATGCGCCGGGTCGCGTGTGTCCGCTGCGCTATCGCTACGGCGCAGAGGCGATTGCCCGAGCGCCAGTGCGTGAAGCATCGTCGCTCTACGTGGTCGGCGGGCTGTACGGCAACTTGCCAGCTCTCGACGAAGTGGAGCGCATGGCGGCAGCGGAGCAGGCGGGCAGCGGCGTTACGCCGACCATTTGCTTCAACGGCGATTTCAACTGGTTCAACGTCGCCGATGACCGCTTCGCCGAGATTAATCGCCGTGTGCTGGCCCACGATGCGATCGTCGGCAACGTGGAGGCTGAGTTCGGCTCTGCCGGCGATGACGCGGGTTGCGGCTGCGCCTATCCGGACAGCGTGGATGCGGGCGTGGTCGAGCGGTCGAACCAGATTCATGCCATGCTGAAGGCGACCGCGCGGCGGCATCCTGCGCTGTCGGCGCAAATCGCATCGCTGCCGATGTTCGCGCGCTATCAGGTGGGCAACTGCCGCATCGGCGTGGTGCACGGCGATGCCGATTCGCTGGCGGGCTGGCGATTTGACGTGGATGCGCTTGATGGCCTGGGAGCACCCGACGTGGCGTCTTGGCTGCGCGATGTGTTTACCCGCGCCGAAGTGGATGTGTTCGCCAGCACGCATACCTGCTTGCCCGCACTGCGCGCCATCGCCCACGCGAGTGACGGAACGCTTGGGTGGGTTGCCAACAACGGTGCCACTGGCATGCCCAACTTTCACGCTGACCTCGCTGGGCTTTGCACCCGCATCGGCAGGTCGCCGTCGCCGCATCCGTCGCTCGGCGAAGTCCAGGTGCAGGGCGCGTACCTGGCGCTGCTGCCGGTGCGTTACGACGCTGCGCTCTGGCACGCAGACTTTCTGGCGCAGTGGCCGGCGGGGTCGGCGGCCTGGCTCTCCTACTGGCAGCGAATCAGCCAAGGCCCGGCTTTTGCGGTCGAGCGTGCGCTGGTGGCATCGCACTGATCTTTCGCTGCTGCTTATTGGCTTTTTCATGAAAGCCATTTCCAATATGGGCTCAGCGCCCGTTTTGAGTGGAGTCGACTTTAGCCGATTCGTCACGTCAGGCCGCTTTAAAAAGTCGTTTCAATAAAAAGTTGATAAGCAGTGATGGCAGAGCTATCGGCGCGATTTGTGCTTTGCAGTAGCTATCGTTGCGACGGGTAGTTTCGCCAGCTGGAATATTGCAGCACCGTCGCATCAATGCGCTTGAACGTCGTCGGGGGTTTGGGAAATAATGAAAACAGTCAGGGGCACGCCTCTTGGTCACAATAATTTCGGGGAGGTTGCCTTGCTGCACCGCTTTCTAGCTTTTGTTGGCGCATTGTTGTGCGCTGTCACTTCCACCGGCGCTGCGGCGCAGTGCGTCAGTCTCACCACGCTGGGCTCCGCCTACACGCAGAACTTCGACACCCTGAGCAACACCGCCGGGAGCACGACCAACAACCTGACCATCCCCGGCTGGTTCATGACCGAAGGCGGCGGCGGTGCCCGTGACAACGAGCAGTACGCGGTCGATACCGGCGGCAGCACGACGGGTGACATGTACAGCTATGGCTCCGCTGGCAGCGTGGAGCGCGCGCTCGGTCAGCTTCGCAGCGGTACGCTGGTTCCGCTGTTCGGTGCATGCTTTACGAACAACACCGGCAGTACGATCACCAACCTGGCTATCGCCTACACCGGCGAGCAGTGGCGCCTGGGCACTGCCGGCCGTACCGATCAGATGAATTTCGAGTACAGCCTCAACGCCACGGACTTGGTGACGGGAACGTGGACCAACGTTTCCGCGCTGAATTTTGTAAGCCCCGACACGGCTACTGCGGGAGCCAAGAACGGCAACGCCGCCGCCAACCGCACCGCGCTGTCGTCAACCATCAGCAGCCTGAGTGTCGCCAACGGTGCCACCTTCTGGATTCGCTGGAATGACCAGGATGCAAGCGGTGCCGATGATGGCCTTGCCGTTGATGATTTTTCACTGACACCGAGCGCCGTAGCTGCGGTCAATCTATCTATCAATGACGTTAGCCTCAACGAGGGCAACGCCGGCACCACGTCATTTACCTTCACGGTCAGCCTGTCGGCGCCTGCCGGTCCGGGCGGTGTCACGTTCGACATTGCGACAGCAGATGGCACGGCCACGCAACCCAGCGACTACACGCAGAAGTCGCTCACCGGACAAACGATCCCGGCTGGCAGCTCGACGTATTCCTTTACCGTGCTGGTGAATGGCGACGCCACACCAGAGACCAACGAGACCTTCTTCGTCAACGTGACCAACGTGACCGGCGCGACGGTGACCGACGGTCAGGGGCAGGGCACCATCGTCAATGACGACGCCGCGCCGAACCTCACCATCAATGACGTTTCGCTGAGCGAGGGGAACGCCGGCACCACGACGTTCACCTTCACTGTGAGCCTGTCGGCACCGGCGCCAGCTGGTGGCGTGACATTTGATATCGCTACCGCAAACGGCACTGCGACGGCGCCCAGCGACTACACCGCGAAGTCGCTGACATCGCAAACGATCCCCGCCGGTAGCTCGACCTATACGTTTGACGTGCTGGTCAACGGCGACACCACGCCTGAGCTTGACGAAACTTTCTTTGTCAATATCACCAACATCACCAACGCGATCGGTACCGACACCCAGGGGCAGGGCACCATCGTCAATGACGACATCACCAAAATCCACGATGTCCAGGGCAACGGGGCGACCTCGCCAATGGTCGGGGCGACGGTCACGGTCGAAGGCATTGTCATCGGCAACTATCAGGGCACCACGAAGCTGTCGGGCTTCTTTCTGCAGGAGGAAGATGCTGACGCCGACGCCGATCCGAATACGTCCGAGGGCATCTTCATTTTCTGCAATAGCTGCCCGACGGCGGTTGCCGAGGGCCAGCGCGTGAGGGCGACCGGTGTCGTGTCCGAATTCAACGGCATGACCGAGATCACCGCCAGCACAGCGGGCTCGGTGGTGGTGACCAACGCTGGCAATAATCTGGCGCAGGTTACGCCGACGGTCATTACCCTGCCCATCGCGGGCGACATCAATGCCTTCTACGAAGCTCGTGAAGGCATGCGCGTCACCTTTGCCAATACGCTGACAGTCTCGGAGTATTTTCAGCTTGGCCGCTACGGCACCATCGAGCTGTATCAGGGCGGGCGTCCGACGCAATTCACGGAAACCAGCGCTCCCAGCGTGGCGGGTAACGCGGCGTATCTGGCTAGTCTTGATGCACGGCGTGTCGTTCTTGATGACGACAACGACGTCGAACAGGCCTACTTGGGCCTGCCCGATGGCAGCCAGTTCATTTATCACCCGCGCGCCAACGGCGGCTTCTCGGTGGGCACGCAGGGTACCGACTTCTTCCGTGGCGGAGACGTCGTCAACGGCCTGACTGGCGTGCTGCACTGGAGCTTCTCAGGTGGCAGCAGCGCGAGCGCGTGGCGTATTCGCCCGACAGCGGCCACGCCGGTGACTTTCACTGTCGCCAATCCCCGTCCGGCGGCGGCGCCGGCGGTGGGCGGGGCTATCAAGGCGGTGAGCATGAACATGCTCAACTACTTCACGACGATTGACACCACTGCCAGCAACAGCACTGGACCCTGCGGCCCCGGTGGCACACTCGACTGCCGCGGTGCCGACAGCGTTGCCGAACTCAATCGCCAGCGTGAACGGGCATCGATTGTGATCTGCTCGCTTAACGCGGATGTCTACGCGCTGATGGAGATGGAAAACACGACGCCAAGTGCGACGGTCACCGATCTGCTCGGTGCGGTGAATACCCGCTGCGGTGGAGCTCATCCGTTCGCGTTCGTCAACACCGGTGGCACCGTGGGTACCGATGCCATCCGGATCAACCTCATCTACCGGACCGGGGTCGTGTCGCCGGTCGGCTCGCCGCTGATTGACCTCGATCCGATCCACAGCCGTCCGCCGATCGCGCAAACATTTGATGTGGTTGACGCCACCAACCCTGCGTTCGGCAAACGCTTCAGCGTAATCGGCAATCATCTCAAGTCAAAAGGATCGAGCGCAGGTTTGCCGGGTGACACCGATATCGGTGACGGGCAGGGCGCTTCGGCGGCGACCCGTACCGCGCAGGCTACCCGTCTGCTGACGTGGACCAGCAGCACGGTGATACCGGCCGCAGGCAATCCGGACGTGCTGCTGCTCGGCGATTTCAATTCGTATGCCATGGAGCCGCCGATCACCACGATCACCAGCGGCGGCTACACCGATCTTGCCTCAACATTGCTTGGGCCGGGCACCTACTCGTACCTGTTCGATGGTCAGCTTGGTCATCTCGACTACGCCTTTGCCAGCACCAGCCTCACGCCCAAGGTCACCGGTGTCGGCATCTGGCATATCAATGCCGATGAGGTCGACCTGTTCGACTACAACGACGAAGTGCGCGACTCGCCGGGCGAAGCCACCTTTGAGGAAAAGCCCGATGGCTCGGCGCTGACGCCTCCGCGCGTCGTGTTCGCGCCGGGTACGCCCTACCGCGCGTCCGATCATGACCCGGTGATCGTCGGTCTGTTCCAGGTCGCCGATCTCGCCATCACCAAGGTTGACACGCCTGATCCGGTAACGGCCGGCAACAACCTGACCTACACCGTTACCGTGACCAACAACGGGCCGGACGCCGCTGCGTCCGCCTCCTGGACCGACACGCTGCCCGCGGGTACGACGTTCGTCTCGCTGCCGACAGTCGCCGGATGGTCGTGCACCACGCCGGGCGTGGGTAGCGGTGGTACGGTTTCCTGCACACGGGCAAGTTTTGCAGTGGGCAGCTCAGTGTTTACGCTGACGGTCAACGTCGGCGCCGCTGTTGCGAGCGGTACCGTGCTTTCGAATACGGCGACGGTAACCTCCACCACTGGTGACAGCAATGCAGGGAACAACAGCGCCACGGCGACCACCACTGTCGCGGCGTCGGCCGACCTGTCGGTCACGGTAACAGATTCGCCTGATCCGGTGCAGGCGGGTAGCAATCTGACCTATACGATCACCGTCGGCAATGCTGGTCCCAGCGTGGCCACCAACGCGGCGCTCGACGATACCTTGCCCGCTGGTACCACCTTTGTGTCGCTGTCGAATCCTGGTGGGTGGTCGTGCACCACGCCGGCGGTAGGTGCGAGTGGCTCGATCAACTGCACGGCGCCGTCATTCCCCGCGGGCAGCGGCGTCTTCACACTCGTCGTCAACGTTGGACTGGCCGTAGCGAACGGCACTGTGCTTTCGAATACGGCAACGGTGTCGTCTTCGACGACCGACCCGAATAGTGGCAACAACAGCGCAACCGCAACGACCACGGTCACGGCGAGCGCTGATCTATCGGTCACGATGACTGACAGCCCTGACCCGGTCGGCGCTGGCAATACGATCACCTACAGCATCACCGTGGCCAACGCCGGCCCAACGGTGGCGGCTTCGGCGGCGATGACTGACACCTTGCCGGCTGGCACTACCTTTGCCTCGCTGGTCACCCCGGCAGGATGGTCTTGCACCAATCCGTCCGTGGGTTCGGGCGGAACGATCAACTGCTCCACCATCGGCACACTGCCGGTGGGCAGCTCTGTCTTCACTCTGGTGGTGACAGTGGCGCCAGCGACGGCGGCAGGGACGGTGATCAGCAACACGGCGACCGTGAGCTCGCCGACCACTGACCCGACCCCCGGCAACAACAGTGCAACTGCGAGTACGACCGTGGTGGTCGCCAGCATGAGCCCCGCCTTCACGCTGGTGCCGACAGCTGTCGCGCCGGGGCAGGCGTTCACCGGCCTGACGCTGGTTTGCACCAATACCGGTGGCTCGCCGGCCACCAACCCGACCTGCGTGCCAAGCGCGAGCTTGGGCACCGTGAGTGCGGTGTCCTGCTCGCCGGCCAGCCCGGCAACGCTGGCCGCTGGTGCCGCAATCACTTGCAGTTTCAGCTACACCGCGCCGGGCACGGCGGGTGGTGGCGACGACAGCAATACGTCCATTGTCTTCACTGGCTCTACCAGCGCTGCCAACGCCAACGGTGGTGCCGTGTCCAGCACCACCGCGACGGCACTGGTGGTTGACGCCGTCAATGATGGCCCGACCACGGTCCAGAACAACATCGCCAATGTGGTGAATCTGCTGGCGAACGATACGGTGGGCACGGTGGCCGCGAGCACCGCCGGCATGGGCAACGCCACGGTCACGGCAAACGGGGCAGTCACCTGTGCCGGTTGCGTCGGCACGCCAACAGTATTGACCATCGCCGCCAACGGAACGGTCACGGTGCCAGCGTCGGCAGTTGCAGGCACCTACTCAGTGCCCTATCAGATCTGTGCAACCCCGGCCAACGCCGCGCCGCTGGCCGCCGCTTGTGACAACGCGGTGGCGACGATTGTGGTGCAGGGCGCCGATATGGTCAGCCGCATCACCTGTACGCCAACATCGGCCGCGCCGGGCACCACGGTCACCTGCACGGCCACCTGCACCAACAACGGTCCGGCGCCGGCGGTCAACGCGGTTTGCACCATCCTCAATGTGGCCGGATTGCCCGCAGGCGCCAGTGCACCGGTCTGCGCGGGTTCTCCCGCTGCCAGCCTGGCCGCCGGCGCGACGTTGACCTGCACGGTCACTTTCCCGATGCCGGCGCTGAGCTCCATCAGCGTTGCTGCCGGTGCAGCGGCGGACAACGATGCGATGGGCGGCAGCGATCCTGCGGCCGTCAACAACAACGCCTCGTCCGTTTCTTTCGGCGCGCTGCTCGCCGTGCCTGCTCTCCACGGGTTGGCGCTGGCGCTGCTTGGTTTGCTGCTGGCGGGCGTTGCCTTTCTGCGCGGGAGTCGCGATCGTCGGCGTCAGTGATCTGCGTTGTGTCCGGTTGAAGCGCATACGAAGCACTTCAACCTGAGCTGCCTCCGCACTTTACGCGGAGACGGTTCAGGCGCGTTGAGCAAACGAAGTGGCAGGTGCCACGAACATTCGCGAGCCATTTGTGCGCGCGTGCTTCCTGCCTGCTGCGGCGTATTCTGCGACCTTCTGGCCGCAGCCTTCGGCATCGTGGCCCGCGATCCGCGGCTGCGCTCCATCGAAGCCGCGGCGCAGGCGGGGAACGACAAGGGCGTGGTGGCGTGGGTGGGTAGTGATTGCGTGGAGCGCGGAAATTGTGCGCATGAGAAAGCTGCGCCAGGCCCCATTAAGTCACGCGGTTAGAGGCGTACCGGTCGCCCCGGAATCTGACCGGTGATCCGGCCCGTGGACTACGGGCTTATGCCGGTCGATGACTGCTCGCTGAGCCATCGTTACCGGCGTCTGCGAGCAAGGCGTCGATGATGGCTTGGCGCGACGGTTGCTCGGCCTTGGCCTGAAGACGGTTGATGTAGATCTTCAACGTGCCGACGGTAATTCCCAAATAGTCGGCGAGCGCCTGCAGGCTGGGCTTGCGCGTGCTTGCAACGAGGATGCGCTTCTCCTGCAGGCTATACGACGTGTTCATCAAGGCACGTGCGACTGCGATGTCCAGCGGTTCGTATTGCGCAACGCGCACGGCGACGCTCGCTTCACCGCTGCCCACTGCGGTCAAGGGCTCCGCGTGAAACTCGAACCGTCCGGCCGCCAGGTCCACGGTGTTTGCTACCGGCTTCACATCGTTACCACGTATCAGTGCTGTGCACATGTCGGTGACGATTGCGCGCGCGTGCGCTGGTAGTGCGGAGAGCGAGTCGGTGTTCCACGGCAAAAACTTCTCGCCAAAGTCCTGATACTGGTAGAGCAGCTCCACGCCTTGCGCGCTGCGCGCAAGCATGCGGCCTTCGCGATCGAAATGAAACTGCGCCGCATGGCGGAAACGGTACGAACAAGGCGGCAGCGGCGACGATGTGGTCTGCCCGAGCTGGCGCAAGTGATTGCGTGCACGCTTCAGCCGCTGATTGTCGTCATCCGTCCACGGTTCGCGACCGAGTGAACGGTAGATATAGACGAAGCCGTGGCAGTTCCTCTGCTCATCGAGAAGCGGTGCGCTGAGTCCCCAATGCACTCCAAGCGGATGAAAGCCCTCCTTGTAAACCCAGCTGTCGGCGTCGCCCGGTTGCGCCTGCATGATCCGGATCAACTCGCCATCGGTATCGAGCTGTGGCTTCAACGGGAAGCCTTCGAACGCTTCGGGCAGACGCGTACGCATGAGGTCGGTCATCGCGCCGTTTACGCGTTCGCACCAGATCGCGGAGGGCTTCAGCTCATCTCTGCCGTTCTCGACCCACAAGAAAATTCCGAGCGCAGCGCCATCGAAACTCTCTCGGACGGCGGTAAGAACAGTGGGCATCAACACCCGGCCGGGATAGGGCAACTCGGCCAGCAGTTCAAGATGAGAGAGCCATGCAGCCTCTGCACGGTTTGGTTTGGTCTCTTGCATGGGATCGTTGTGAGATGTTGATACTAACCGCGGTTAACTATCCAGAACGCGCGGTTTCGAGAAGCATTTCAAGCTGATCTTTGCAAGCTCCATCGCGCAGCACTCCGCTGCAATCTTAGCGAACAGCAGACGATTGCGCACGGCGAATTCTGGTCACTTTTTTTAGGCGAGCGCGTCCTGGTAGCGGCAGGTAAAGCGCGGAAAGGGACGTGCGAGCGCGCGGACGGGCATGCGTGAACTCTCACGTGCATCTCCGTGGGCGCAATGGGAGCTAGCGCACGCAGGTGTGCGCCGCGTGTTGGACGAGCCATTCGCTGTGATGACGGAAAGAGGGGACAGTTTGACAACAGGAATATTTAAAAAAGTATCAGTCGGCGTTGTCTGTCTTGCGCTGATCCCATCCGTTCACGCGGCAACCTGTCCGTTTGATGGTGGTGGTTCCGACGCCGTAAACGACGGCATCGTGCTCACGCGCTACGCGCTCGGGATCACCGGCGCGCCGCTCGTTGCGAGTACACGCTACGCGAGCCTTGATCCGCTGCAAGTAAAAAACAACATCGAATGCGTCGGCTGCGCGCTCGACATGAACGGCGACAACGCGATTGACACCGTTGATACGACGATCATCGCCCGACATCTCGCCGGGTTCTCCGGCGCGTCGCTTACGAATGGTCTCGCGCTCGGTAGCGGTACCCGCAGCACACCAGCATCGGTGCAGAGCTTTCTGGCGAGTGGGTGTGCGGTGGGTGGGGCGATTAATGCGTTTGTGCAGGGCGGGAATTCGTTTGCCGCTGTTGGCGAGCTGGGGTTGAACGACGGGAGGCCGCTGAATGTCCGCGTTGCGAACTTTGGTGGAGTGAGGATCACGCCTGCGGTTTCGGCACCAGGTCGCGTTAACGTCGTCCTCGGCAGCGAGTCGAACTTCGCAATCACAGCGATACGGGGCGCAACGATTGGCGGTGGCGGTGAGCCGAGTGAGCCACCGTTCAGCACACGCGGCCGAAACGCGGTATTCGGTGACTATGGGACCGTTGCAGGGGGGCGAGGGAATGAAGCGGGCTCTAACACTCTCGGCATAGGCTATGGATTCCAAGCGGTCGGCGGTGGCGATCAAAACATCGCCACCGGAATCTATTCATCTGTTATCGGCGGGCTCTCAAACACAGCCACTGGCCACGCGTCCGCGGTGCTAGGTGGCGAGTCTAATCAGGCGCGCGGGAATCACAGCGTCGCGATGGGTCGCAACGCGCAGGTGATGCCTAACGACTCGGGCACGCTGGTGTTTGCCGACTCAGATGGCGCCACGTTCTCCTCAACGGGTCCCAATCAGTTCAACGTTCGCGCGTCGGGCGGCGTCCGCCTCCACAACGGCACCAGCCAATTCTTCGGTAATCAAACGCGCCAGATGCTGAATCTGTGGGGCACGGAATACGGCATCGGCGTTCAGTCCAATACGCTCTACTACCGCTCCGGAGCGCAGTTTTCTTGGTTCATTGGCGGCGAGCATTGCGATTTGCCGAACTGTCCGTACCCATCGGGCGGCACAGTCGGCACCGAAAACATGCGCCTCACCAGTTCGCAGTTGCTCGTGAACGGCACCTTCGTCCAGGGCAGCGATCGCGGCATCAAGGAAAACTTCGCGGCCGTGAATCCTAAGTCGATTCTGGCGAAGGTGGCCTCGTTGCCGATTTCGCTATGAAACTACAAAGCGGACGACAACAAAACGCAGCACGTTGGCCCGATGGCGCAGGACTTCAAACGGCTGTTCGGCGTCGGGCAAGACGACAAGACGATTGCCACGGTGGACGCTAGTGGCGTCGCGCTCGCGGCGATTCAAGGCTTGCATGCGCTTGTGAAAGAGAAAGACGCAGAGATCGCGCGGCTCAAGGAAAAGGCCAAACGCGTCGATTCGCTAGAGCGCGATCTTGCCGCGGTGATGAAGCGGTTGGGTATGAAGTGAATGGGGCGCGTACGGGGGCGCCACGTCGTCAATGTGTACCTAGCAACGACAGGTCTCTATTGCATACCCGGCGCGGCGATGTTCGTATCGGGTGGGATTTGATGTCTAACCGGATATCGATGGTTCAAGTTTGTAATTCACCGTCCAATTTAATAGGACAAATATCAATGAAAAGCAGCTTGTTGAGAAAAGTCACTCTTTACATTTTCGCCTTGTTAAATTGGGCGCTGGCGATCAGCGTTGTTAGCGCGCAAGTCAACGGCTCGGTCGATACGAGTTTCGGCACGCGAAGCAACTGGGCGGTGTTCGATACGGGCAGTGGGGACGCGAACGTGAGCGGAAGTGTCACCGACCTATTGCCACTGCCAGATGGAAGAGTCCTGGCAGCGGGATATTGCACGAATTCCGGCTTTGGGAGCGGGGCGTGCCTCTACCGCTGGACTGCGAGCGGCGTTCCCGACACTGCTTTCGGCGCGGGCGGTGCGTCGCTTATCCTTGCGAACGCTTCGTCGACACTAAGTGGTCAGCGCGTTCGACTACTGCGTCGTGGTAACGGCGCAATCTTCGTTGCAGCGAGTTGTGTCAGTCCGTCGTTCGGCGGCGGGATTTGCGTCGCGGCTGTCAACGCGAACGGCATCGGATTTGATCTTTCGTTCGGTAGTACGGGTCAAACGTTTCTTCCTATCCCGAGCGGTTACACGAACGTGATTCTCGAATCCATTGCGTTGCAACCGGATGGCAAACTGCTGGTAGGGGCGACCTGTTATGTCGGCGCATTGCTTTCTTCGACTTCCTCGCTCTGCGTAGCTCGCCTCACGACCGCCGCAGTCTTCGATCCGAGTTTCGGCGTAAGCAATTGGTCGCTGACGACACCCGGCCCCGGAGATACCTTGCGCAAGCTTGTGCTCTTGCCCGATGGGCGCTACTTCGCATTGGCTACGTGTGGCCAGACGACGGCGACCGCCTTCTTGTGCTCGGGCCTCTTCTTTGCAAACGGCGGATTTCAACGCACGCTTTCGACCGATGCGCCGAGTCGATACGACCAATTGCTGGACGCACGCGTACTTGGGAGTCAACTTACTTTGCAGTGGGTCGGGTACAGCCCATCGGAAAATCGAATCTACGCCGCGCGTCGCGAGGCCTATACGCCCACAGGCGCATATGACACGTCGTTCGGTGGCTATCCTTCAACGGGCGTTGCAGGAGACGTCAATATGGACTCCTCTAACGACGGCACCGCGTATGCGGGGGCGATCTTGCGTGATGGAAGCGCGTTGTTTGCGGGCTTTTGTAACAGTTCTTCCGCCTCTCTGGCGTTATGTACTACGCGATTTACGCCGCATGGAATCCTCGACACATCGTACGGCGTTGGCGGACGCTTTGAGTATGGCGGGCAGGCCGGGCCGTGGGGGTCAGCTGGCGCAATGAATCTCCCAGTGTCGGTGGCGGAGACCACAGATGGAAAAGTGCTCTTTGCCGGAGAATGCGCCGAGACTGGTTTGGTGCGGCGACCGTGTGTCATTCGTTTCAACGGCAGCCCGCAAACAGCCAGCGCGTGCACGATGGACATCGACGGCGACGGTTTGATCAACGCGACAACCGATGGCTTGATTCTGCTGCGCGCCATGCTCGGCTTCACGGGCACGAGCGCGCTCGCCAACGCGGTTGCGCCGGGCGCGGCACGGACGACGTGGGGTCAGGTGAGGGACTATCTTTTTGATCAGTGCCGCATGGCCGTCCCTGTACAGTAGTTGCAGCCAGCGCCCGGTCGCGTCAACTACCTCGCCATCGGGAATTAAAGGCAATTGAATGGGCAGGGTGAGCCAACCCGGAAATCGCGGAATCTCTTGAAATCTGGCCTCGGCCGATTCACGACGTGCTCTCCACCGCGTTCACCTCGCGGAAATTGACTTGTGGCATCTGGCACTCCGCGTATTCACTCTACGAACCGCCCGCGCCAGCGACCCCGATTGCAGCAACAACACCGCGCCAGAACACCGATCCAACAAGGGCTTGCGGCCAGTTTGTGCGCGATGTCGACTTTATGCTTAAACGACGTTGCAACCCTTATGTAATGGTCGTTGCAGCCCATGGCTGTTGCCTCGTTACGATTCTCGATCGCCTCACACCTGCATGGGGCTCTCGCGCATACGAACGCCCTGTCGCCTAACCCGTGCTTTCCCGCTCCTGCAGCGCCCGCCACATCACCTTGCCAGAGCCACTCTTGGGTAGCGCGTCGGCGAATTCGACGATGCGTGGCACTTTGTAGGCCGCCATGTTGTCGTGCGCCCAGTCGATGATCTGCTGCGCTGTGGTTTCCCTTGCGTCGTGGCGGAGCACGATCACTGCCTTGACGGTTTCGCCTCGATAGGGGTCGCGGGTGGAGATCACGCAGGCTTCGGCCACCGCCGGGTGGCGGAACAGTAGCGCCTCCACCTCGGCGGGCCACACCTTGAAGCCGCTGGCGTTGATCATCCGCTTCAGGCGGTCGGTCATGAAGAAGTAGCCGTCTTCGTCGACCCGGCCCATGTCGCCGGAGCGGAAGAACTGCTTGCCGTCAATTTCGACGAAGGCCGCTTCGGTGGCGGAGCGGTTTTGCCAGTAGCCCTTGAACACCTGCGGGCCGTGAATGACGATCTCGCCGGATTCGCCAATGGCGCAGGGCGCCAGCGTGTCCGGGTTCACCACGCGCGAATCGGTGCCGATGTAGGGCACACCCAGGCACTGCTGCTTGGGCGCGTCGGGCGGGTTGGAGTGTGAGGGGGCAGCGGTCTCGGTGAGGCCATAGCCTTCGACAAACTTGAGCCCGAACTGCTCAAGCAGCTTCTGTGCGACTGCCTGCGGCATGGCGGCGCCGCCGCCGCCGATGTATTGCAGGCTGCTCAGGTTGTACTGCGCCACCTTGGGGCTGGCGAGCAGGTCAATGATCATGGTCGGCACCATCGTCCACGAGGTGACCTTGTAGGTTGAAATCAAGCGGCCAGCGACATCACGGTCCCAGCGCGGCATGATCACGGCGCACGAGCCAAGGTAGATGGGCAGATGCAGGCCGTAGAGCATGCCGGTAATGTGGAACATCGGCACCACGGCCAGGCTGACCGCCGCCGAGCTGCCATTGGCCCATGCGGCGCCGCTCACCACGTTGTGCATGATGGTGCGGTGGGTGTGCATGCAGCCTTTGGGCAGCCCAGTGGTGCCGGACGTATAGGGCAGCACAGCCAGATCGTCCGGGCCAGCGGTCGGCGCCGACGCGGTGAGGCCGGCGGCCATCGCATCGCGCCATGCCGTTGCGTAGGTGGGCATCTCGACCGTCAGGTCGAGCCAGGCGCGCCAGGCGTCCGGAAAGCCGCCGGCGGGCAACGCGCCGTTGCTCATTTCGTCGCAGTAGCGGGTGACGAGCAGGTGCTGCAACGCCATGTCCGGCTTGGTGGCGGCAACCTCCTGATTGGCGGCTATCCATGCTGCCGCCAGATCGCTGCCGACAATCGCCACCCTCGCGGCCGGGTCGGTGATGTAGTGGGTCAGCTCCGCTGCCTTGTTCATCGGGTTGACCGGCACCACCACGGCGTCGGCGCGCAGCACGGCGTAATAGGCAACGACGAACTGAGGCGAGTTCTGCAGGCATAGCGCGACGCGGTCCCCCTTTTTGACGCCAGCCACCTGCTGCAGCCAACCCGCCAGCTTTTCGACCGAGGAAAACAGCTCGCGGTAGCTGATCACGCGGTCAAAGAACACGAACGCCGGCCGGTCAGCGTAGCGGCGGTGGGTGATGTCGAGATTGGTCCACAGCGACGTGTCCGGCGTGTCGAGTTCGCGCGGCTGACGTTTTGGCCAGAACGCGAAATGGCGGGTGGGATCGGCCGGGGTGGCCGCTGCGGTCGACATCGTTGCAATCCTCCTTGCTTGTTGCGTTCAATTGTCGCCGCAAGACACTGTCAATTCCTAGTGTGCCTTTTCCAGTTTGTAGCCCACCCGCGGGAAATGCACCACCACTTCGCCGGCGCGCTCGTCGAATCTCCGCAAAGCGTAGGAACGGGCGGTCGCAGCGACCAGTTCCCCGGCGACCGGATCGAAGGCATAGTCGAGCGGGGTAACGGTCACCGCTTCACCCGCCGCGATGCCATGCTCGTCGTGCCACTCGCCGGTGGTTGGTTCGGCTTTGCTGTCGTGCGCGATGCGGATAGCGTCAGCGCTGGCGAGCCGGGCGGGTGTGCCATGCCCGATTGCGGCCATGCGGTCCATCCACGGCAGCACGTGCGGGGCAGACGACAGGATGTCGGCGAGCGGCGTGATGCGGCGCACAAACCAGAGCGGGTGGTAGGCAGCAAAGTCTGCCAGTGAGGGTGCCTGCCCAAGCAGCCACGGCGTGCGGGCCAGCATGCTGTCAAGCTGTTGCAGATACACGCGCAGCATGCCCGCAGCGTCCGGCGCAGGCGTTCGCGGCGCGCCTGCCCGCATCGCCGCGCGGTCCGCCGCGAACGCCTTGACGATCTCGGCCGGTACCCCGTCGAAAATGAACGCCATCGCCTTGCTCTGGAACGAGTAGGCAATGGCGCCCCACCAGAAGAGCTGGTTGTCAGCCCATTGCGCGACCGTGTCCACGAGGCCGGCCGGAACTTCGACTGGGTAGAGACTGGGCGTCGGGTAACGGCGCTCAAGCTCGTCGCAGATCAGTGCCGTGTCGCAATAGATATCAGCGCCGATCTGCATGAACGGCGTGCGGCGGTAGCCACCGGTCAGCGCCACCACGTCCGGCTTGGGCATGATTTGCAGAATCAGCACCGATTGCCAGGCCAGCCGCTTGTAGCCGAGGATCAGGCGAACCTTCTCGGAGAAAGGGCAGGTGTGATAGTGGTGGAGGATGATGTCTGGCAAGGGGCTTCCCGTGGATTTGTTGGTTCGTATTGCGTCGCTGACAAGAACTGCAGCGCCTGCTCGGCGGCATTGGTCATTGCTGGTTCAGCGCAAACTTCAAAGCGTTAACCTGAGCGGTACGATGAAAACATCAGAGCGGTTTCTGCATTGGTCCTGAAAGACCTCTTACCAGGAACGATGACTGGCTGCACTCGCTGTTGCTGCCATAGACGCCGGGCCCGCCAGCAATCAATTTATATTGGGGAAACCTCACTTTCAGTCATTTCATTTGCCCATGAGCCGTGCGCCGCAGCGCAACAAGGACAGTCAGACCGTGGCGCCGCGTGAGCTGCGCCTGCGGGTGTATGCCGGCGATGCCATCGCCATGGGGCCCGGCAAGGCTGATTTGCTGGAAGCGATCGATCGCACAGGCTCCATCTCTGCCGCTGGCCGTGAGCTGGGAATGTCCTACAAGCGCTGCTGGGATCTGGTGGAGACGATGAACACCAGTTTCCGCGAGCCGCTGGTGGCGACCGCTGCCGGCGGCAGCCGCGGTGGGGGCACGGTGCTCACCGATTGCGGGCGGGAAGTGCTGGCGCAGTTCCGGCACATGGAGGAACAGGCGCGCACGGCGGTAGCGGAGGAGATGGTTCGCTTTCGCGACCTGCTTCGCTGACCGCGCCGCCTTCGGTCAATTTCATATCACGACTTCTTCGCAATTGCATCGCTCGCCCAGTTGATGCGTTATATACTGAAAAATATTACGACGCGAAAGCATTCGTGCTGCGTGCATGGCATGCATCGAAGCGTGTCGCCAACGACTGGAGTACCGATTGAAGTTGCAATATTCGTCGCACGCTGCGCGTGCTGTTCGTAGCCTGGTTGCTGTGGCACTGGCTGCTGCCAGCTGTTTCGCCAGCGCAGCGGAGCTGACCGTGTTCGCTGCCGCGTCCCTGAAGGAATCGCTGGACAAACAGATTCAGGTGTTCCAGAGCAAGAGCGGGCATGTGGTACGTGCTTCTTACGCAGGCAGCAACGCGCTGGCGAAGCAGATCGAAAACGGGGCGCCAGCCGATCTTTTTCTGTCGGCGGACGAGGAGTGGATGGACTATCTCGCCACGCGCAAGCTGGTCGTTGCCGCAACGCGCCGCGACCTGGTCACCAATGAGCTGGTGCTGATCGCTCCAGCGCAGAGCACAGCAAAGGTCGAATTGACGACAACGAGTGCGGCTGCATCACTGGCGACAGCGCTGGGGCAGGGGCGTCTCGCGGTAGCGAACCCCGACAACGTGCCGGCCGGCAAATACGCGCGCACGGCGCTCACCGCACTGGGGGCGTGGGCAGAGTTTGAGCCAAAGCTGGCGCGCAGCGAGAACGTGCGCGCTGCGCTGGCCTTTGTTGCGCGCGGCGAAGCACCGCTCGGGATCGTCTATCGCACCGACGCCATCGCCGAGCCGAGAGTGCGTGTCCTGGCAGCATTCCCGGCCGGCACCCATGCGCCTATTGTGTATCCGGGCGCGATCGTGACTGGCCGCGACGGTGAGGCCGCGCGCGCGTTGCTGAACCATCTCAGCAGCGAAGAAGGCGCGGCAGTCTGGCGTCAATTCGGATTCGTGCCGAAACGATAGTTCGGCCGGCTTCCGGCACGACGCGGTCTGCAGCAAGAACAGCGACAATCCGGGCATGCTCTCCGCAGACGAACTCGGCATCATCCTGCTCAGCCTGAAGGTGGCTGGCGCCAGCGTGCTGTTCAGCCTGCCGCTGGCGCTGGGCTGTGCGCTGCTGCTGGCGCGCGGTTCGTTCCCCGGCAAGACACTGTTTGACGCGGTGGTGCATCTGCCGCTGGTGCTGCCGCCGGTGGTGATCGGCTATGCGCTGCTGGTGTTGTTCGGCAGGCAGGGCGTTATCGGTGCGTTGCTGCATGACTGGCTGGGCATTACGCTGGCGTTTCGCTGGACGGGGGCCGCGCTGGCGGCGGCGGTGATGGGCTTTCCGCTGATGGTGCGAGCGATGCGGCTGTCGGTCGAGGCGGTGCCGCCACGGCTGGAGTGGGCGGCGCGCACGCTGGGGGCATCGCGCTGGCGGGCGTTCTACTCGGTCACGCTGCCGCTCGCGATGCCCGGTATCGCTGTCGGCGTGCTGCTTGCGTTTGCCCGGTCGCTGGGCGAATTCGGCGCCACTATCACCTTCGTCTCCAACATCCCCGGCGAAACACAGACGCTGCCGCTGGCCATCTACGGCCTGACGCAAAGCCCTGGCGGTGACGCCGCGATCCTGCGGCTGTGCGCCGTGTCGGTGGTGCTCTCGATTACGGCGCTCGCGGCGTCGGAGTGGATCAACCGTCGCGCGCGGCTGGCTCGACAGGCGGAGTTGGCGTGATCGAGCTGGACTTTGAAAAGCGCTTTGCTGTGCGCAGCGAGCAAGCTGGCGCGCGGCCGGACGCCACTGAGGACGCGCGACCGCAAGCGGTGACGGCGGTTCAGGCAACGCTGCGCAGTGACGCGCGGGTGCTGGCGCTGTTCGGGCGCTCCGGATCGGGCAAATCCACTGTCATCAACATCATCGCCGGGCTGACGCGGGCAGATCGCGGGCGCGTGGTGGTGGACGGCGAAACCTGGTTCGACAGCGAGCGCGGTATCCATCTGCCGGTCGAGCAGCGCGGGGTGGGTTATGTGTTTCAGGATGGGCTGCTGTTTCCGCATCTGAACGTGGAGCAAAACCTTCGCTATGGCGCGCGTCGTGCATCGGCGGCAGCGCCGGCACGGGCCAGCATCCCTTTCGAGCAAGTCACCGAACTGCTGGGCCTTACGCCATTGCTCGGGCACGCGGTACCGACGCTATCAGGCGGCGAAAAGCAGCGGGTGGCGATCGGCCGGGCGTTGTTGTCGCAGCCGCGCCTGCTGCTGATGGACGAGCCGCTGGCATCGCTCGATACCGCCCGGCGCAGCGAGATCCTGCGCCTGATCGAGCGCGTGCGTGACGAGTTCCGCGTTCGCATCGTTTATGTCAGCCATTCGATCGGCGAGGTGTCACGGCTGGCCGATGACGTGGTGGTGATGAACGAGGGGCGCGCCGTTGCCTGCGCCAGCACCGAGGAAATCTTCAATCGCAACGATCTGCGCCCCTACACCGGCCGCTTTGAAGGCGGCGCGCTGATCGAGGCAACCGCTGTCCGTCAGGACATGCACTATTTCCTGACCACTTACGGATTCGACGGCGGCGAACTGGTTGCGCCCGGTGTGGACACGCCGCTGGGTACGCGGGTGCGCGTCCGCATCCGCGCGCGCGACGTTGCGCTTGCGGTCGAGCGGCCGCAGGGGCTCAGCATCCGCAATGTTTTGCCGGGCACGATCACCGCTATTGACGACCGCGGTGGCGCCATCGTCGAGGTGCATGTACGGCTGGCCGCGACGGGCGGTGGTGCCGGGCGCGAGCTGCTGTCGCGTATCTCCCGGCAGGCGCTGGACGAGATGCATCTGGAAGCCGGGCAGCCGGTGTTCGCGCTGATCAAGGCCATCGCATTCGACAAGCGGAGCATGGGTTTCACTGCGTGAACGTCAAGGACCTATTCGCCTAAAGCCGCGAAACGCGACAATGTCGAGTTCTTTGTGTTGCTGCCGGGTTACTCTTTGTGCTGGTGATGTCAGCGAAAGGACGTCGGCTCCGCTGCGTATCGCAGGTTCCCCTGGTTTGATATGCCGCGTACCATATGACCGTGCCGTACTGGATGCAGCAGGCACCGATTGCCGTCGGCAGCGCGGACGAGGAACGATGTGCTCAAAGTTCGGCGGTGTCTGGCGCTGATTGCCGCAGTCGTCCCGTGTAGGTCGCCACACTCGGCGGCGCAAAGCACCAATGGCGTTGAAATCGTGACCATTGGCCAGCCCCTGTATCCCCGCGCGACGGTGCCGCCGAAAGTGCCAGCGATTCTGCATCTGCCCCCGGGCAGCGGTCGGTTTCCTGCGGTGGTCATTGTGCACGGCACATCAGCCATGGATGGTCGCGGTGCGGCGCTGGCCGAGCAGTTGCGGGCGGCGGCAATAGCGTCGGTGGAGATCGACAAGTGGATCCCGCGGGGGCTGAAGGGTGCGACCAATGCCAGTGCGCGCATCGACTTCGACGCGTTGCCGGTTGTTTGGGGTGCCTGGCCGACCTGGCGTCGTTGCCGCAGATTGACGCCCGGCGGATCGGGATTGCCGCCTTCGCGGGTGACCGGCCATTGGCGTGGATCACCGTCTTCGGTCTCAAGCCACTGAACGCGGCGCCCGAAATACAGGCGGCCGGCTCTCCGGCGTGTACCCGGTTGTGTCGCGGAGGCACTGGCTCATTGCCCGCAGGACGTGGTGGCAACGCGTTAGGTGCGTTGGATGTCAAGCCTGCCGGGGCTCCCGTGCTCTACGTCATTGGCAGTAAGGATGGCTATGAGATGTCCGCTGACGCCGGCGCGGAGCTTGCTGCGTTCTACCCGCAAGCGTGCATGCGCGCTTGTTGACGGCGCCACGCATGCTTTTGATTGCGCATGGGATGGCACCTATCACGATGCGCACGCACTCGACTCGGCAGGCAACACCATCCGTGTCACCAGCGACTCCAAAGCAGCGGAGATGTTATGCAAGGACGTCGCCGGTTTCTTCCGTGCCGAGCTTGGCAAATAGCCGCGATCGGCCGAGGTTGTCTGGCGCGACGCAACGCCCGATCCGACGTTTCACTACGCGGCGCTCATGGTTGCCAGTCGCCCAGGACGTGCGCCACTGCATATCCGGCCGCGGCGGCCTCGCTTAACTGCTGACGCTTGCTGTTGCCGGCCCGTGCCACGCCGGGGCCGTGGCTGCGGTATTCAAAGAAGCGAGAATCTTCCGGATGAAATACGGTACGGGTTGGACCGCTCTTTTGCAGGCCAGTCATTGACCACCAGCCATCCTGTGCGATGTGGTCATCCATGAAGCACTCGATGAACACGCTGCTGCCCACCGCGTTCGGGTCGGCGTAACGGCCATCGGGGAAGGTGGCCGCTGGATGCCAGGGGCGGCCTAACGCGTGCGAGTTGGCGGGCACCAGGGCGCTCTCGCGCAGCAGCTTGCAACGCAGGAAGACGAGGCCGTAGCGGTCGCGCAGTTGCGTGCTCGGCGCTGTGACATAGCCATGCGGCGCCACGTTGGGCTTGCGGCGCGGGCGGCTCACGATGTCGCAGGCGTCGAACACTGCCTGCCCGGCGCCAAAGATGAAGTCCACATTGCCGCTGACCAGGCAGTCGCGGAAATAGCTACGACCGGCGTCAACGAAGAGCGTGTCCTGATAGCCAGTGATTGACACGTTGCGAAACTGCGCACGGTCAGATCCTTTCGCCAGCATCAATGCGACGGCCTGCGGGTCGTTGGTGTAGGTGGGGTCGCCCGGATGCTTGGCGTCGTTGGCGAGGTAGTCATAGCCGTTTTCGATGGTCAGGTTAGTCGCTGCAAAGCCCGGCGCACGAACAATCAGGGTGGCGCAGCCAAACGTGGTCCAGGTGCCGACGCCGGACGGACGCGTTTGCCCGGAGTAGGCATCAAAGCTGATCACGCAACCCGTGCGACTTTCACCAGTCAGGTGGATATTGGGCTTGGTGATTTCCAGCTTCTCGCGGTACAGACCCGGCCGCAAAGTGATGCGCCATGGCGCGTACCAATCTGTGGGCGTGGCATCGAGCGCCTGTTCCAGCGTGCGAAAGTGTGGCAGCCCAGCGTGTCGTTCGCCTGCCGTGCCTCGGTAGGTTGCATCGACTACCGCGTCTGGCGAGCCGAACTCAGGCCGGGGCGCGGCGCCATTCATCGTTGTGCAGCCGCCTATCGCGACCAAGGGGAGGGTGGCAAGTGTTTCAAGCAGATGACGGCGTCTGGATTGCATGGTCGGATGTGGGCCAGGAGGTTGGTCTGTGCAAGCAAGGTAAGAAATTAGATGTCAGACATCCTATAAGCATGATACACTGCCTTGCGTCGCGTCAAAAAAGCAGCAGAAGACGAGGATGCGGCTTCAGAGACTGGAAAAGGAAGGAACACGCGTGCAACAAAGGCGACCGGCCAGCGGCCCCGGTACATTGACGAGCCTGGAGGCGCAAGCGGCCGGGCGGGCGCAACCCCGACGCACGCGCGAACAGGGGTTCACTCATGTATGAGAACCGCAAGCTGGGCTTCATGTACGTGCTGCCGTTCGTCATCGGCGTTGCGCTGTTTAAGCTGTTCCCTTTTGTCATGTCCTTCGCGCTGTCGTTCACGCAGTACGACCTGATCGAACCGCCCAAGTACATCGGCGTCGAGAACTACCGCGAGATGTTCACGACCGACAAGCTGTTCCCGAAGTCGCTGGGTGTCACGCTGATGTTCGTCGCGCTGACCGTACCGCTGCGCCTCGCTGCCGCGCTGTTCGTTGCGCAGATCCTCAACTTCAAGTTGCGCGGCATCAACTTCTTCCGCTCGGCGTTCTATCTGCCCTCGATCCTGGGCGGTTCGATCGCCGTGAGCATCCTGTGGCGCTTCATCTTCTCGCGTAACGGGCTGATCAACCAGGCGCTGATCGCGATGGGCTTCGATCCGATCCTGTGGCTCGCGGACGAACAGTATTCGCTATGGACCATCGTGCTGCTCAACGTCTGGCAGTTCGGCTCGTCAATGGTGATCTTCCTGGCGGCGCTGCAGAACGTGCCGCAGTCGCTGTACGAGGCCGCCGCGATGGACGGCGCCGGCAAGGGGACCGTGTTCTTCCGCATCACGGTGCCGCTGATCACGCCGGTGATCTTCTTCAATCTGATCATGCAGACGGTGCATGCGTTCCAGGAATTCAACGGCCCCTACATGGTCACCGAGGGCGGGCCGCTGCATTCGACCTATCTGCTGTCGCTCTACATCTACGAACAGAGCTTCAAGCTGTTCAACTTGGGCTACGGCACGGCACTGTCGTGGGTGCTTTTCGCGCTGGTCGCGGTGCTGAGCGCCGTCGCGTTCTACTCGTCGAAGTACTGGGTGTACTACGCCGGCGAGAAGGAGGGCAAATGAGCGGCGCCTCCACTCCGGTCGTGAACGACACCAGCGACATCGTGGTCGATGGCTATCAGCAGCGCCGCGAACGCATCAACACGATCGTGCGCTACACGCTGCTGATCGCGGTCGGCCTGCTGATGCTGTATCCGTTGATTTGGCTGATCGGTGCCTCGTTCAAGAGCAACGCGGAGATCTTCACCGAGGTCGGCTTCTGGCCATCGGCGTTCGACTTCACGCCCTACGTCAAGGGCTGGAAGACCAGCACCGAATACACCTTCACACGCTATTTCGCCAACTCGTTCCTGATCGTGATCCCGCGCATCATCGTGACGGTGATCTCCTGCGTGCTGGTTGCGTACGCGTTCGCGCGCTTCGACTTCTTCGGCAAAAAGGTGCTGTTCGCGATCATGGTGGCGACCATGATGCTGCCGCAGATCGTGCTGCGCATTCCGCAGTACATCATGTTCCAGCAGTTCGACATGATCGACTCCTACGCGCCGCTGATCCTGCCCTCAGCCTTCGCGACCGATACTTTCTTCGTGTTCATGCTGGTGCAGTTCCTGCGCGGCATTCCGCGCGACATGGAGGAGGCCGCGCAGATGGACGGCTGCAATTCGCTGCAGATGCTCTGGTACATCATCGTGCCGCTGCTCAAGCCCGCGATCATCTCGGTCATCGTGTTCCAGTTCATCTGGACGATGAACGATTTCATCGGCCCGCTGATCTACCTGTCGAGCGTCGAGAAGTACCCTGTCTCGCTGGCGCTCAAGCTGAGCATCGGCGCGACCGAGGAGGTCGAATGGAACAGCGTGATCGCCATCTCGGTGCTGGCGCTGGTGCCCTCGGTCGTCGTGTTCTTCGCGGCGCAGAAACACTTCGTCGATGGCGTCGCGAGCACTGGCTTGAAGGGCTAGGGCCCGGACGCCCGACAGGACTACGGAACGAGAGACATGGCAAGCGTCACACTCAACAAGATCGCCAAGGTGTATCCGAACGGCTTCAAGGCCGTGCACGAGATCGACTTCAACATCAACGACGGCGAGTTCGTGGTGCTCGTGGGCCCCTCGGGCTGTGCCAAGAGCACGCTGCTGCGCATGGTCGCGGGCCTTGAGTCCATCACCGGCGGCGAGCTCACGATCGGCGACAAGGTCGTCAACCGGCTGCCGCCCAAGGACCGTGGCGCTGCGATGGTGTTCCAGAACTACGCGTTGTATCCGCACATGAAGGTGCGCGACAACCTCGCCTTCGGGCTCAAGCTGCAGGGCCTGCCCAAGCCCGAGGTTGACGCGCGCGTCAACGACGCCGCCAAGCTTCTCGAGATCGAGCCGCTGCTTGACCGCTATCCGCGCCAGCTCTCGGGCGGGCAGTCGCAGCGCGTCGCGGTCGGCCGCGCCATCGTCAAGAAGCCCCAGGTGTTCCTGTTCGACGAGCCGCTGTCGAATCTCGACGCCAAGCTGCGCGCATCGATGCGGGTGCGCATCACCGAGCTGCACCAGCAATTGAAGGCTGCTGGCCAGCCATGCACAGTCATCTACGTGACGCACGATCAGGTCGAGGCCATGACCATGGGCGAACGCATCTGTGTGCTGAAAGAAGGCCGCATCCAGCAGTTCGACACGCCGACCCGGCTGTACAACGCACCCGCCAACACCTTCGTCGCCAGTTTCATCGGCTCACCCGAGATGAACATGCTCGATGCGACGCTCACGACCCGCAATGGCAAGTCGAGCACCACGCTGCTCGGGTCCACCGCCACCTTTGCGACAAGCGGCCTGCCCGCGCTGGACGCTGCACCGGTCAAGCTGGGCCTGCGCCCCGAGAACGTGCTGGTCAACGCGAGCGATGCGGCGGACGTGCTGTGGCTCGACGCCGAACTGAGTCACATCGAATACATGGGCAGCGAGGTGTTCGCGTACTTCAAGGTCGGCGGCACCGCGATCACCAGCCGCGTGCCGGCCAACCAGAGCGCAGCCGTCGCCGCCCTCAAGCGCGGCGAGCGCGCACGCATCGGCCTCGAGCTTGCCCACGCGCACTGGTTCGACGCCGCCAACGGCCACAATCTCAAGCCATCCCACTGATCACCGCCGCAGCTGCACAGGAGCACGCATGAAGCACATCGTTCACAACGCCCGCCGCATCGCCGTCGCGCTCGCCGCGCTGGGACTGGTCGCGGGCAGCCAGGCGCAGGAGCTGCGCTTTTCGTGGTGGGGCGGTGGCGAGCGCCACGAGGCGATGCTCAAGGCCGCGCGCCTGTTCGAGGCGAAGAATCCGGGCGTCAAGGTCAAGGCCGAGTACTCGGGTTTTCAAGGCTATCAGGAGCGGCTGTCGACGCAGATCGCGGGCCGCAACGAGCCTGACATCATGCAGGTAAACTGGGCCTGGCTGTCCGCCTTCTCGAAGAACGGCGAGGGCTTCTATGACCTGCGCAAGGCCGGCGCTGCCGTCAAGACCAGCGAGTTCAGCGACCACGACCTCGCGCTGACCACCATCAACGGCAAGCTCAACGCGCTGCCGGTCGGATTCACGGCGCGCATCTTCTACTGGAACAAGGCCGTCCTCGACAAGGCCGGTGTCGCGATGCCCAAGACCTGGGACGATCTGTTCACTGCGGGCAAGGCGTTTCGCGCGAAGGTCGGCGACAAGGGCTATCTGCTCGACGGCAATCTGTACGACTTGATCCTCGTGAGCCACGCCTACGCGTATCAGAAGCACGGCACGCCGTGGATCGATGCCAGGACGGGCAAGGTCGCAATGAGCGCGGCGGCCCTGAAAGATTGGGTGGCGTTCTACAAGCGCCTGCAGGACGAAAACGTCGCCACACCGCTGCCGTATCGCGCGAGTCTCGGCGGCGTCGAAAAGCCCGTCGAGCAGCAGCCCGACTGGGTCGCTGGCAACTGGGGCGGTGTCTACACCTGGGACTCGACGGTGCGCGTGTTTGGCAGCACGCTGCCAGGCAAGGGCAAGGAGCTTGAGGTCGGCGACTTCCTGACGCTGCCGGGCGCCAAAAACAGCGGCATGTTCGGCCGCCCGGTGCACGTCTACGCAGTGTCGAAGCGCAGCAAGCAGCCCGAGCTCGCCGCGAAGTTCGCGAGCTTCATGCTGACCGATCCCGAGGCGATCCGCATTCTCGACGTCACGCGAGGCATTCCAGCGTCGGCCATCGCGTTCCAGATCCTGCAGAAGGAAGACCGCCTGCGGCCGATCGAGGTCAAGGCGTATGCGCGCATCTCGACGCAGCAGAAGTCGAACGCGATCACGCCGCCCGCGCCGCAGTTCGAGCATCCGCGTGTGCAGAAGTTTGTGCGTGAAGTGTTCGAGGCGGTTGGCTACGGCAAGATGACGCCGGATGAAGCCGCAAAACAATTGAATGAGCAGGGTTCAACCATCCTGAACCGCCTGTAGTCACACGGATGCAGGGTGGGCAATTCGTTGCCCGCCAACCGCGAACTGCGCGAACTGAAGTCTGCGATTGCATGACACCTCGTGGGCAGAGCCCACCCTACGCAATAAACGAACCGCGTCACGACCATGCCAAAACACACCGTTCACAACCTGAAATTCCGCACTTACGCCGATCGTGATACTGGTGCCACCGTTACCCAGCTGACGCCGCCCGAGGTGGTCTGCCATCGCAACTACTTCTATCAAAAGTGTTTCAGCAACGACGGCTCGCAGCTTCTGTTCGCCGGTGAGTTTGACGGGCGCCGCAACTACTTCATGCTCGACTTCGCAGAGAAGACGGCGCGGCAACTCACCCAGGGTGACGGCGAAAACGCGTTCGGCGGCTTCCTGAGTCCGGACGACAGGCTGCTCTACATGGTGCGCGGCGGCCGCTCGCTGATCCGCGTGCATCTCGATACGCTGGCGGAGGACGTCGTCTACACCTCACCACCCGACTGGGTCAGCTATGGCACCTGGGTCGCCAACAGCGCCTGCACCAAGCTCGTGGGCATCGAGATCGCCAAGGACGACTGGTTTCCGTTATCGGACTGGACCAAGTTCCGCGAGATGTTCCTCAACAAGCCGCGCTGCCGTCTGATCCGCATCGATCTCGCGAGTGGCGAGCGTACTGTCATCCACGAAGAAAAGCTCTGGCTGGGCCATCCGCTCTACCGGCCTGGCGACGACAACACGGTCGCCTTCTGCCACGAGGGTCCGCACGACATGATTGATGCCCGCATGTGGTTCATCAATGAAGACGGCAGCAATATTCGCTGCGGCAAGCCGCACGACCAGGGCGAGAGCTGCACGCACGAGTTCTTTGTCCCTGATGGCTCGAAGATGATCTACGTCTCGTACAAGGAAGGCGACCCCAACCGCTACATCCGCTCGCTCGACCCGGCGACGTTACGCGATGATCTGATCATCACCATGCCGCCGTGCTCGCATCTGATGAGTAACCACACCGGCACGCTGATCGTCGGTGACGGCTGCGATACACCGATGGATGTGCAGAACAAGGAAGCCCATACGCTGGAGCCCGACCCCTATCTGCATGTGTTCGATGTGAACACCAAGACCGACCGCAAGGTGGCGCGCCACGACACGTCGTGGGCGGTGGTCAAGGGCGACCGCCAGTTGACGCACCCGCACCCCTCGTTCAGTCCGGACGAGAAGTCGGTGCTGTACTCATCGGACTGCAATGGCAACACAGCGCTGTTTCTGGCGTCCGTTCAGTAACCAGCATCATGCGCCGTGACGTGTGCGGTGCGACGGCGTGCCTGCTGATCGCCACGCTGATCGTTGCTGGCTGCGGCATGGCACCCGGCAGGCCAACGGCGCCCGCCGCCACCAGTACATCGGCGTCGAGGCTGACCTCGATGTCTACCGATCAGGGCTGGGCGGGGCTTGACGGGCCGGTGACCGGTGGTGCCGAGGCAAGAGCAGAGCACATCTACCGCGTAGGCAACCGTGCCGAGCTGGTGGCTGCGCTGTCCGGTGGTGGATCGCGGCACTCGCGTGATACACCGAAGGTCGTTTACGTCGAAGGCAGCATCGACCTCAGCGTTGATGCGCACAACCGGCCGCTGACCGAAGTCGACTATCGAGACGCCGAATTCAGCTGGGACAGCTACGCGAAGGCCTACGAGCCGGTGACCTGGGGCAAGACCGCGCCCAGCGGCACGCAGGAAGCCGCGCGCAGGCGCTCTGCCGAGCGGCAAGCTGCGGTGGTGGTCATTCCAGTTGGTTCCAACACCAGCCTGATCGGCGTCGGCCGCGATGCAATGATCAAACATGGCAACCTGATGGTGCGCGATGCGCATAACGTGATCATTCGCAACATCACCTTCGAGGACGCCTACGACTACTTTCCGGCGTGGGATCCGAAGGACAACGCCAACGGCGAGTGGAATGCGGAATACGACAACGTCACACTGGTCAATGCGCGACGGGTATGGATTGACCGTTGCACTTTCAGCGACGGTGCGCGGCCGGACCGCATCAATCGCTCGCTGTTCGGCCGCCCGATGCAGTTCCACGATGGCCTGCTCGACATCATCCGTGGATCCGACCTGGTCACCGTCTCCTACAACGATTTCAAAAATCACGACAAGGGTCTGCTGATCGGCAACAGCGACAGCCGCGCCGACGACGAGGGCAAGCTGCGGGTGACGATGCATCACAACTGGTTTGAGGATGTGAAGGAACGCTCGCCGCGCGTGCGCTACGGTCGGGTGCATCTCTACAACAACCTATACAGCGCGAATCCCGGCGCTGACTATCCGTATGGCTACTCGATAGGCGTTGGCTTCAAGTCGCGTATCGTTGCCGAAGACAACGTGTTTGCGTTGCCGCAGCGGGCCAACCTGACGCCGTTCAAATTGTGGCGGGGCGAACGCATTGGGGCGTCCGGCAATCGCTGGGCGGACGCCATCGCCGGGCCGGATGTGGACGCGGTGGCGCTGTTGCAGCGGCAATCTGCCAGCGCGTCCATCAGTGCAGAGCCGGGCTGGGTGGTGCCGTACGGCTACGCCCGTGATGCGGTAGTTGATGTCGCGGCAGAGGTGCGCGCTGGCGCAGGGGCAGGACGTCAACCGTAACACCTGGGCGGGGTGGCCGGTCGCGCTGGCACCGTCAGCACAAGAAGAGCACGACTTTCAGAATCCGATGTGTCTGATGATACGACGTAGGACATCTTATGTTATGTTCTGCGTGTGCGGTCGCGCCGCGATCCCCGAGGCGCTGCCGCACAACCGCAGCATCCAGCCACAACAACACAAATTTGGGTAACCGCTGCGGACAAACAGGAGGTTCGTCATGCAGTTGTTTCCCGGTATCAGTTCGCTCGGCGCCATCGCTGCAGCCGCAGTCTGCTCACTCATTGCCGTTGCCCCGGTGGCAGGTCAACAGGGTGCCGCACCAACGGTCGCCGCGACCAGCGCAGTGAATCTTCGTCTGTGGAATATTCACCCGGAAGGCTACCCGGTCACTGTCGCACTCAACAGTTTCGCGGAAGACGTGCGGGCAAGGACCGGCGGCCGCGTCAACGTGCAGGTTTTCTCCAACGCCGTGCTTGGCGACCAGCCAAAGGCAGTGAGCATGCTCAAGGCGGGTGAGCTGGACATGGGCGAATTCGGCCTCGCGCCGCTGACCGAGGCAGTGCCCAGCATGAAGGCCATCACGCTGCCGTTTTTGTTCCAGGACGCCGAACACATGTTCCGCCACATGGACGGCGCAATGGGTGACAAATTCAAGGAGCGACTCTCCGCCGCCGGCTTTGTCGTGATTGGCTGGTACGACGGCGGTGCGCGCTCGTTCTACTGCGTCGGCAAGCGGGTGCAGGGCCCACGCGACTTCGCCGGACTGCGCATCCGCGTGCAGGGTACCGAAATCTTCAAGGAAATGATTACCTTGCTGGGCGCCACGCCGACGATGGTGCCGTACAAGGATGTGAAGGGGGCATTCGAAGATGGCAAGATCGACTGCGCGGAAAACAATTTGCCATCGTTCATTTCGGCCGGACACTACAAGCACGCCAAGTATTTCTTCCAGACCAATCATGTGGTGACACCCGAGGCGCTGGTGGTGTCGACCGCCGCCTGGAAGAAGCTCAGCACCGCCGATCAGGCTGCGATCCGTGCGGCAGGGCAGGCGTCGGCGGTTTACATGCGGCAGCTCTGGAACAAGCAGGTGGACGAGGCTCGCGCTACCGCAGTGAAGGCGGGCATCGTGTTTGACCGCCCCATCGAGTATGGCGCTTACGTGAGCCGCATGAAGCCAATGCACCAGAAGTATTGGCGCGATGCCTCGACGCGTGACGAACTGCTGACGATCCTGGCGAACTGAGTGGCGTAAAAAAATGCGGCAAGAAGCATTGCGTTTGAAAGAGGTCATCTGATAAGATGTCATACAACAAGATCAAACGCAATCTCATCGGAGCTACGTCGCCTGCGGGCTCACCGCAGGTTCAATACGCATGACACCTTCAGAACTCAAGTCCACACTGCAGTCCGGTCTCCTTTCGTTCCCGCTCACCGACTTCGATGCGGTCGGCGACTTCAACGCCGATGGCTATCGCCGCCGCCTCGAATGGCTCTCGCCGTACGGAGCAACGGCACTGTTCGCGGCCGGCGGTACGGGTGAGTTCTTTTCGCTGACCGGCGACGAATATCCGCTGATCATCAAGACCGCCGTAGATACCTGTCGCGGCAAGGTGCCCATCATCGCCGGTGCTGGCGGACCCACGCGCTTTGCGATCGCCTGCGCGCAGGCGGCCGAGCAGTCGGGTGCGCAGGGCATCCTGCTGCTGCCGCACTATCTGACCGAAGCAGGGCAGGAAGGCATCGCGGCACATGTAGAAGCAGTATGCAACAGCACGAAGCTCGGCGTGATCGTCTACAACCGCGCGCAGAGCCGTCTTTCCCCGACAACACTGGCCGGGCTGGCGGAGCGCTGCCCGAACCTGATTGGCTTCAAGGACGGCATCGGCGACATCGAGCTGATGGTCTCGATCTATCAGAAGATGGGCGATCGCTTTTCGTACCTCGGCGGTCTGCCAACGGCGGAGGTGTATGCCGCAGCCTACAAGGCGCTCGGCACGCCGGTGTACTCGTCGGCAGTGTTCAACTTCATCCCGCGTACGGCGATGGACTTCTACCATGCGGTCGCCGCCAACGACCAGGGGACGCAGGATCGTCTGCTGAAAGATTTCTTTCTACCCTACCTGACGATCCGCAATCGCATGCCGGGTTACGCCGTCAGCATCGTCAAGGCGGGTGCTGCGATCGTTGGCCACGGCGCCGGGCCAGTGCGTCCGCCGTTGACGGATCTCGTCGCGGAAGAGGTGAACGAGCTGGCAACCCTGATCAAGGCGCTGGGTCCGCAGGACTGACCAGTCGCAGGCGGCCGACACTGCCGTCTGCGGCGTGCGAACCCGCCCGGCGTCGGACCAACCGGGCCGGGACGTTATGCCTTTTTTGTTGCAATGGCTTTCGCATTGGGCGCCAGGGGCGAAAGTGCGTAAAGTCGACAAATAAGCAAAAAGGCTTGCAAGCCCAATTCACATGAGCCTTTCAGTAAAAAGCTATAAGCGGTAGCTGCATGGTGTCCGGTTCGCATCGGGTTAGCGTTAACATCAGGCATCGTGCCTTCGTCCTCCCGCTCTTCCACGGCGTCGTCTGCGACGCGCTCGCCCCGCACCAGACCGGCTCGCCGCACGCCACGTCGTGGCACTGGCGGCACCACGCTGAACGATGTTGCCGCGCTCGCCGGTGTGTCGGCCATTACGGTGTCGCGGGCGCTAAAGAAACCCGACGTGGTGGCGCAGGAAACGCTGGCACGTATCCAGGACGCCGTTGCGCGCACCGGCTACGTGCCCAACCTGATCGCCGGCGGTCTCGCGTCCAATCGCACTGGCCTGATTGCGGCGCTGGTGCCAACCATTGCCGGATCGGTCTTCCTCGATACCGTGCAGGCGCTAACCGATGCCTGCGACGAGGCCGGCTGCCAGTTGATGCTGGGGCAGAGCGGCTACACCGGTTTTCGCGAGGATGCGCTGATCAACGCCATCGTTGGTCGCCGTCCGGACGGTATCGTGCTCACCGGCATCATGCACTCGCCCGAGGGGCGCAAACGGCTCCTGGCTTCCGGCATTCCGGTGGTCGAAACCTGGGATCTGACACCAACGCCGATCGACATGCTGGTCGGCTTTTCGCACGAGCGAGTCGGCATGGAGGTGGCGGATTACCTCTATGGCAAGGGCTATCGGCGGCCCGCCATCGTCACCGCCGAGGACTACCGCGCCGGGTTGCGGCGAGCGGGCTTCGAGCACCGCATGCGTTCGCTTGGCGTGCTGGACATTCCGGTGCGGGTGGTCACCGCCCCGACCATGCTGCGGCATGGCCGCGAATCGATGACCGAGCTGATGCAGCGCGCGGCGCCGCCAGATGTCATTTTCTGCAGCTCGGACGTGCTCGCCCACGGCGTCATCACCGAGGCGCAGGCGCGTGGCATGCAGGTGCCTGGGGACATCGCGGTCATGGGCTTCGGCGATCTGGCGTTTTCCCCGTACTTGCATCCCGCCTTGAGCACCGTCCACATCGACGGTACCGCGATCGGCCGGCAGGCCGCCCGGTTCATTCTCGACCGCATCGAAGGTCACGACATCGGCGAGCGGGTGCGCGACATCGGCTTCACGATCGTCCCGCGTCAGAGCGCCTAGCGGCCTCGTCCAATTCACCCCGCCATGGGGTGACGCAGCTTTTGGCAGTTTTGACGCCAAAACGACAGCATTGCGCAAATGTTAGCGCTATCATTCACGCTGTGAAAACTGGACGGCGCGCCCACAAAGCGCCAGATCAACCAGTCCGCTGACATCGCACCACTGCATTGGAACGTTGAAATGACCACTCGCAAAAAGCCCGAAGAACTCCGCAGCCACCGCTGGTACGGCGTCAAAGACCTCCGCTCGTTCGGGCACCGCTCGCGCACCGCGCAGATGGGCTATCACCGCAGCGACTACGCCGGCAAGCCGGTGATCGCCATCATCAACACCTGGAGCGACATCAACCCCTGCCACACGCATTTCAAGCAGCGGGTGGAAGAGGTGAAGCGCGGCGTCTGGCAAGCGGGCGGCTTTCCGGTCGAGATGCCGGCGATTTCACTCTCGGAGCCGATGCAGAAGCCGACCACCATGCTCTATCGCAATCTGCTGGCGATGGAGACCGAGGAGCTGCTCAAGTCCTACCCGGCCGACGGCTGCGTGCTGATGGGCGGCTGTGACAAGACCACCCCGGCGCTGGTGATGGGCGCGGTGTCGATGAACCTGCCCACCATCTTCCTGCCCGCCGGCCCGATGCTGCGCGGCGATTACAAGGGGCAGTATCTCGGCTCCGGCTCCGACACATGGAAGTACTGGGCCGAGCTGCGCGCCGGCAACATCACCGAGAACGACTGGCAAGACGTGGAGGACGGCATCGCCCGCTCGCCCGGTCACTGCATGACGATGGGTACCGCGTCCACGCTGACCAGCGCCGTCGAAGCGCTGGGCCTCACGCTGCCCGGCGCTGCGTCGATCCCGGCGCCGGACTCGCGCCACGCGCAGATGGCCACGCTCACCGGCAAACGCATTGTCGATATGGTGTGGGAAGACCTGAAACCGCTCGACATCCTGACCAAGCAGTCGTTCCGCAACGCGGTCACCACCGTGCTCGCGCTTGGCGGGTCCACCAATTCTGTCGTGCATCTGGTGGCGATGGCCAAGCGCTCCGGCATCAGCCTGAACATCGACGAGTTCGACGAAATCGCGCGTTCGACCCCGGTAATCGCCAACCTGCGTCCGAGCGGCAAGTACCTGATGGAAGATTTCTATTACGCAGGTGGCCTGCGCGCCTTCCTCGCGCGGCTGGGTGATCGCATCGACGGCACACAGAAGACCTGTATGGGCAATACGCTGGGCGAGAACATCTCTGACGCCAAGGTCTACAACGATGACGTGATCCTGCCGCTTGACAAGCCGCTGGTCGCCAAGGATGGCCTTGCGGTGCTGCGTGGCAATCTGGCACCCGGTGGCGCTGTCATCAAGCCCGCCGCGATGGAGCCGCATCTGCGCAAGCATCAGGGCAAGGCCGTGGTGTTCAAGGACTACAACGACATGTCGGCGCGCATCGACTCGCCTGACCTCGATGTCGATAAGGACAGCGTGATCGTTCTGCAAAGCGCCGGCCCGCAGGGCGCACCGGGCATGCCGGAGTGGGGCCAGTTGCCGATTCCGCAGAAACTGTTGAAGGAAGGCGTACGTGACATGCTGCGCATCAGCGACGCACGCATGAGCGGCACCAGCTACGGCGCCTGCGTGCTGCACGTCACGCCCGAGTCGCACGTGGGCGGCCCGCTGGCGCTGGTTCAGACGGGCGACGTGATCGCGATCGACATCGAGGCGCGCAGCATCAACATGCTGGTCAGCGACGACGAACTCGCGCGCCGCCGCGCCGCCTGGAAGCCGCCGATCCCGAAGTTCACCCGCGGCTATGGTGCGCTGTACCTCAAACACATCCAGCAGGCCGACAAGGGCTGCGACTTTGACTTCCTCGAGCCCGGCTACGGCGAGGCCAATCCGGCTGGCGGTGAGCCGGAGATTCACTAGACGGCAACGCTGATAAACGCTGTCGTCCCCGCGAAGGCGGGGACCCAGACCGTGCGCTGGGTCGTGTAATGAGCAAGACGCGCTGCGCATGGTCCGCTCTGATTTCCGCCTTCGCGGACATGACAAGTCAACGTTCAATCACACGCAGCAATGACACAGCAGTGAACAAAAAGCAGCAATCAACAAGGAGAGGCATGTGGAACACAATACAGAACGCGACTCATCAGAGTCGCTGTCGCTTGGCCGCCGCCAGCTGTTGCGCGGCGCTGTCGCATCAACCGTTGCATTAGGAGCGGCAGGCATGGCCAACGCCAACGCAGGTGCGGGCTCCGCAGTGGGCCCGGGTTTCGATTTCAAACCGAGTCAGCGCTACCCGGATCCGGCAGTGCAGATTCTTGACCCGAGTTTTGCCAAGTACCGCATCTACAGCAGCACCGTGGAACAGGTCGGCACCGGCATGCGCTGGGCTGAAGGTCCCGTCTATTTCGGCGATGCACGCTGCCTGCTGGTCAGCGACATCCCGAACAACCGCATCATGCGTTACGACGAGGTCACCGGCAGCTTCACCGTCTGGCGGCAACCGTCGAACTTTTCCAACGGCATGTGCCGTGATCGCCAGGGCCGTCTGCTCACCTGTGAGCATCTCACGCGCCGCGTCACGCGAACCGAGTACAACGGCAAGATCACCGTGCTTGCTGACAAATTCAACGGCAAGCCACTCAACTCACCGAACGACATCGTCTGCAAATCCGACGGCTCGATCTGGTTCACCGATCCCCCGTTCGGCATCGGCGGTCACTGGGAAGGCGACAAGGCTGCGCCCGAGCTGCCGCATTCGGTCTATCGCATTTCGCCCGATGGCAAGCTGAGCCTGGTGACGGACAAGCTGGCGGGGCCGAACGGGCTGGCTTTCTCACCGGACGAGAAGAAGCTCTACATCGCGGAATCCCGCGCCACGCCGAACCGCGTCATCGCCGCGTTCGATGTGGGTGCAGACGGCAGTATCTCCAACCGCACCGTCGTCGTGGATGCCAACGGCCCCGGTTCGATCGACGGCTTCCGCGTCGATACCGATGGCAACCTGTGGTGCGGCTGGGGCAGCAATGGGTCGCCCACCGCCAAGGCGGAGGATCTGGACGGCGTGATGGTATTCAACCCGGCGGGCAAGGCGATCGGCTTCATCCGCCTGCCCGAGCGCTGCGCCAACCTCACGTTTGGTGGCCCGAAGAACAACCGCCTATACATGGCGAGCTGCCACTCTTTGTACGCGCTTTATGTGGAGGCGGTGGGGGCGGTTTAGGCGCCTGCCGCAAGTCTCCCCTGTACGGCAGGGGAGATGTCTGCGCAGCAGACAGAGGGGTTGGTCGCTCAAGACTGGCGTTCTTTCGCACCGCGCGACCCCTCCGCCCCGTCGGGGCACCTCCTTTGCCTTGCAGGGGAGGCTGTTGGATTACTTTTGGTTGATAGCAGCATCATGATGACCATCAAGCGGATATCTCACCTCCTGGCCCTGGGCGCGCTCTGCGCAGTGCATTCGGCACCGACATTGGCGCAAGCCTATCCCTCCAAACCAGTCACCGTGGTGGTGCCGTTTTCGCCCGGCGGTGGCACTGACATTGGCGCCCGCCTGATCGCGCAAAAGCTCACCGCAAAGTGGGGGCAATCGGTCATCGTTGAGAACCGTGCGGGTGCAGGTGGACTGGTCGGCGCTGATCTGGTTGCGAAGGCGAAGCCGGACGGTTACACGCTGCTGGTCGGCAACGTCGGTACCCAGGCGATCAATCAGTCGCTGTACAAGATGCCGTACAACGCTGACACCGCATTTGCGCCAATCTCGATGATTGCCGAGCTGCCGTTCGTGATGCTGGCCGGGCCAAGCGTGACCGCCAAGACGCCGAAAGAGTTTGTCGCACTTGCCAAGGCCGAGCCAGGCAAGCGCACCTACGCAAGTTCGGGACAGGGTGGTTCGCCGCACCTGACCGCCGAGATCTTCCAGGGCGCAGCAGGCGTCAAGCTAACGCACGTGCCGTACAAGGGCGGTGGCCCCGCGATGACCGACCTGATGGCTGGTCACGTCGATATCCTCTTTGCCTCGGTGCTTGAAGGTTCGGGTCACGTCAAGGCAGGCAAGCTGAAGGCGCTGGCAGTGAGCAGCGCTACGCGCTCGCCGGCGCTGCCGGATGTGCCCACGCTCGCGGAGGCGGGTATTGCCAATTCCGAATCCGGCTCGTGGATTGCCATGTTCGCTCCCACTGGCACGCCACAAGCCATCGTCGACAAGATCGCCGCCGACATCAAGGAGGCCGTTGCCCAGGCGGATACGAAGCAGACGCTGATCGGCCAGGGCGCCACGCCCTGGTCCACCACGCCGTCCGAGCTCAAGGCCATCATCGAACGTGATCGCGTTCGCTACGGCAAAGTCATCACTGATCGCAGCATCAAGGTCGAATGAGTCGAAGCCGATGCCAACATCCATTTCGAGTTTTCCCACAGCCATGAAATCAATCCATCTCCACCCTTCCCGCCGCTTGGTGCTGCGCTCGCTGGCGGCGCTCACGACCGTCGTCATCGCCGCTGCCGTAGCCACTCCAGCACAGGCACAGGCCGACGGTCCGTGGCCCAGCCGCACCATCACCTGGGTGGTGCCGTTCACGCCGGGCGGATCGACTGATGTCATCGGTCGCACCATCGCACAGAAGCTCGCCGACGTGCTGAAGCAGCCGGTGGTGGTAGACAACAAGCCCGGCGCAGCAGGTGCGGTCGGCGCGGGGTTCGTTGCCAAATCAAAACCGGATGGCTACACGCTGTTCGGCGGCACCATCAGTACGCACGCGATCAACGCGAGCCTCTACAAAAATCTTTCGTACGACCCGGTCAAAGACTTCGAACCAATCACGCTGGTCGCGTCGCTGCCGAACGTGCTGATCGTGAGCCCCTCGCTTGGCGTCAACAATGTGGCTGAACTGATTGCCTTGTTGAAGAAGGACGCCAGCAAACGGCAGTTCGCGTCCTCGGGGGCCGGGACTTCTGCGCATCTGGCGGGAGAGTTGCTCGGCGATCTGATTGGTGTGCAACTGACGCACATCCCCTACAAAGGTACGCCGCCGGCGCTGATCGACGTGTCGACCGGGCAGGTGCCCTTCATGTTCGATCAGCTCACCGCCGCGAAGTCACTGGCCGACGCCGGCAAGCTCAAGATCATCGCGGTCACCACACCCAAGCGTGTGGCGATTGCGCCGAATCTGCCGACGATGATGGAGAGCGGTGTGCCGAACTTCCAGATGTCGAGCTGGCAGGCAGTCTACGCGCCGAAGGGCACGCCAAAGGCCGTCGTGCAGCGCCTGAACACCGAGATCGTGAAGATCCTGCATCTGCCGGACGTGAAGGAAAAGCTCGGTACGTCACTAGGCATGGAAATCGTCGGCAGCACGCCAGAAGAACTCGCGGCACATATGGCGAAAGAGATTCCGCGCTGGGCGGAACTGGTCAGGAAATCGGGCGCGACGGCAAACTAGGTTACCCGTCGTCCCGGCGCAGCGCGCAGCATCTCTCGCATTTGTTACTCACCCGGTCTGGATTCCTGCCTTCGCGGGAACGACAGGCCAGTATCCGGAGGCCACCACATGAACCCAACCACCTACGCCCACCTGAAAAAAGTCAGCGTCGCGACGCTTTGCACGCAGCTCTTCAAGCGGGGCTTCCGCAATGTCTTCATTCAGGATATTGGCCGCCTGACCGAGCCTTCCGATGGCAATCTCGTTGGCCCGGCCTACACGATGCGCAACATCCCGGCGCGCGAGGACCTCGACCAGATCAGTGCCTTCGATAACCCCGATCACCCGCAGCGCAAGGGCGTGGAGAGCGTGCCGCCAGGACATGTGCTGGTGGTTGATACACGCCGCGAAACGCGCGTGGCGTCCGGCGGCGAAATCCTAACCACGCGTCTCAAGGTGCGCGGTGCGGCGGGCCTCGTCTCCGACGGTCCGGTGCGTGATAGCGGCCGCATCGCGGAGATCGATTTCCCCGTCTATTGCGCCGGCGGCAGCGCGCCGCTCAACCTGATCCATCATCACACCGTTGACCTCAACGTACCGATCGGCTGCGGTGGTGTGGCGGTCTACCCCGGCGACATCATTGTTGGCGACGAGGAGGGAGTGGTGGTAATTCCGGCGCACCTCGCCGACGAGGTGGCCGCCGATGCGGCGGCCCAGGAGGTGATGGAAGTATTCATCCTTGAGCGCGTGCAGAACGGCGCCAAGCTGCCCGGAACCTATCCGCCCAACGCCGAAACAAAGGCGGCGTTTGAGGTGTGGAAGAAAGAAAAAGGACTTTGATTGCCATGGCAAACCAGCACAATAACTTCATCAACGGCGAATGGGTCGCAGGCGCGAGCTATACGCCGAACATCAACCCGTCCAATCTGAGTGACGTGATCGGCGAGTACGCGCAGGCCGATGCCGCGCAAGTTGAAACCGCCGTGGCCGCAGCAAAAGCCGCCTTTCCGGCGTGGTCCACCAGCGGCGTGCAGGCGCGCAGCGATGCGCTTGACAAAATCGGCAACGAAATCCTTGCGCGGCGTGAGGAGCTGGGCACACTGCTGTCGCGCGAAGAAGGCAAAACCAAAGCCGAAGGCATTGGCGAGGCTGCACGCGCGGGCTACATCTTCAAGTTCTTCGCCGGTGAATGCCTGCGTCTGGCGGGTGAGACGATCCCGTCGGTGCGGCCCAACATTGGCGTTGAGGTAACGCGCGAACCGATTGGCGTTGTTGGCCTCATCACGCCGTGGAATTTCCCGATTGCGATTCCGTCGTGGAAGATTGCACCGGCGCTGGCGTACGGCAACTGCGTGGTCATCAAACCCGCCGACTTGGTACCCGGTTGCGCCTGGGCGATTGCCGACATCATTTCGCGCAGCGGCATTCCGGCCGGCGTGTTCAACCTGGTCATGGGCCGTGGCTCGGTGGTTGGCGAAGGCATCATCCAGCATCGCGATGTGAACGCGATCAGCTTTACCGGCTCGGTGGGTGTCGGCAGCCGCATCGCCGCAGCAGCGGCACAGAAGCTCAAGAAAGTGCAGCTCGAAATGGGCGGCAAGAATCCGCAGATCGTGCTCGATGACGCAGATCTCAAAACGGCTGTTGAGCTCTGCGTGCAGTCGGCGTTCTTCTCGACCGGCCAGCGCTGCACGGCGTCGAGCCGTCTGATCGTGACTGAAGGCATCTACCCGAAGTTCATCGAGGCGATGAAGGCGCGCATGGCAACGCTCAAGGTCGACGACGCGCTGAAGGCCGGTACCGACATCGGCCCGGTGTCGAGCAGGGATCAGCTTGAGCAGGATCAGCAGTACGTGCAGATCGGCAAGGACGAGGGCGCCACGCTCGCGTGCGGCGGCGATCTCATCGCCACGAGCAGCGACGGCAACAAGGGCTTCTTCATGGCCCCGGCGCTGTTCTCGGAAAGCGCAGCCAGCATGCGCATCAACAAGGAAGAAATCTTCGGCCCGGTCGCCAGCGTCATCAAGGTGAAGAACTACGAAGAAGCGCTGGCCACCGCCAACGACACCGAGTTCGGCCTGTCCGCCGGTATTGCCACCACCTCGCTGAAGCACGCGACACACTTCAAGCGCCACTCGCAGGCAGGCATGGTGATGGTCAATCTGCCGACGGCCGGTGTCGACTACCACGTCCCGTTCGGCGGCCGCAAAGGCTCAAGCTACGGCAGCCGCGAGCAGGGCAAATACGCAGCGGAATTCTTCACCACGGTGAAGACGGCGTACACCTACGCGGGATAAGCCGGTGGGCGACGTGCCTTGACGATGCGCTACGGCTTCCTGCGGCGAAGCCCAAGCGCAGCCGGGTCACCGCCGTTGATTGCACGCAAATACTGCTCGACCTGTTTGTCGAGCAGCGCAGGGTTGAGGCCGTCGCGCGTGAGCGCAGCGCGCACGGCGGCACCAAGATCGTCACCGGTGCACGCACCGAACTTGAGGCAGGCTTCCCGTGCCCAAAGGCTGTCCTGCCCGCAATGGGCGCCAAGCTGGCACAACGCAAGTTGCCAAGCGATCGGCGTCACCGCGTCGGCGTAGTAGCGCGGGTCTGCCATCCCCTGTGCCGAAATATTGGCAGTAAGGTTGGCCAGCAGCGGTTGCACAACTTGTCCCAGCAGCGCAAGCGTGCCAGCGTCTCGGTCACGCAATGCACGGCCGATGAGGTCGTACTGCTCGGGTGTCAAGGCACCCAGATCCAGCGGTTGTGTCACCAGGTTCATCAGCTCCGGGTATAGTGCGCCGCGGGCAATGAGCCGTTGCAGGGCCACGTTGGCATCGGCCTTGGCACTGTCAAGGCTGAAGTCTTTGCACGCCTGAACCAGGACTCGGTTGCTCTCCTGCATGCGGGTGCGTTCGCCCGCCTCGCGCAAGGGGTCAGGTGGCTCCTTGCCGGTGGAAGCACGTAGACGCACTGGTATCCAGGCACCGGAGTTCGCCTGCACCTTGGCGGCTGCGCTGGCGTTGCGCAGGCAAAAATCGATCATCTCCATCGCAAATGCATTGGCTGCGACGTCGTCGGCGTTGGCCGCGTCGCGAATCGAAACGGCGAGCGCTGTGCTGGCCTGCAATTCGGCGATACGCACCGTGCGGCGTGGCTGCGGATCAGACGCGGGCGCCGCAGTGCTTGCGTGCAACTGCCCTGGCAGCGCCCCCGGCGCATTGGGGTCGATGGCGCGGATGGTTGATGTGCCTGCCGCAGCCGCAGCCGTACCCGCCGCGGTCGCCGACGAGCCGGCGACACCAGCGCTACCCGCTGTCGCTGCGGCTGCCACGCCGCCGTCCGCAGTCGTTCGGCCGCTCCACCAAAAGAAGGCAACGAGCGCAAGCGCGACCAGCAGGCTCAGAACGGGAAGAGGGCGCAGACGCATACCGGATTGGGGCGAACGAACACGACGGCTGGAGTTTAGCGGTCATGCCTCGCGCTGACCGTCGCGGCGTATCGCCGCGCCCGGCTTGGCGCAACGGCGTCTGCGTGCGGCAACGACGGGGCCGATGCCGGTCTCTTGCTTGCCGATGACAGTTTGGCGACCAGGATTCCGTCTGAACCATGACCGGTCAATGCTTGTTGGCGGGCCGTCGAATCCACCCAACCTACCGCGCTGCCCCGGCAGCGATTCCCATGCGCTGTACCCTTCTCCTGAAACGCCTGCCCACGCTGGCGGTTGCCACCATGATGTTGCTTGCCGGCCTGGCATCAACGGCACCGGCCCTGGCCGCCGAACGCTTTGTGTCCACCACCGGTAGTGACAGCACCGGCAACGGGTCGCGTGCGGCGCCCTATCGCACCCTCACGCGGGTGCTGTCACCATCGGCCGGCATCGTGCGCGCAGGCGATGTGGTCACCCTGCTGGCCACGGCGTCCAACCCGGTGTTCAACGAGTGCGACGTCCGCCTGCGGGTGCCGTTGACGATCCGCTCGGATGCAGCGCGACGGGCGCACATTCACTGCGATATACAGACGCCAGACAGCGTGACCATCCAGATCGATCCCGATGCGTCGGGGTCGCGGCTGTCGAACCTTGAGATCAGCGGCGGCCGCTACTACGGCATCTTCCTGCAGACTGACTGGGACGGTGAAGGCAATCCCGCTGGGCGCGGCGCGTCGAACATCGTGATCGAGGACGTCTACGTGCATGACACCGGCCGCGACGCCATCAAGATCACGCCGAAGAGCGACTACGTCACTATCCGCCGCGCCGAGATCGCCCGCAGCGGCGCCGGCTACGCACCAGGCACGCCGCTGGACGACAAGAACGCCGAAGGTATCGACAACGTGAACGGCTCGTTCATGATCGTGGAAGACAGCTACATCCACGATACCGCGACCACCGGCGTGTACTTCAAGGGTGGCGCTACCGATGTGATCGTGCAACGCAATCGCATCGAAAACGTCGGCATCGCCGGTGTGCTGGTGGGCTTTGACACCAGCCCGGAATATTTCGACACGGTGCGCAACCCGCAGTATTACGAGGCGATCCGCGGCATCGTGCGCAATAACGTGATCCGCAACGCCAACTACGCTGGCATCGGCCTCTATGCCGCGCAGGACAGCGTGGTCGCCAATAACACCGTGATCAACACCGGCAATCTTGGTCACGCAGCGCTTTACTTCGGCGTTACTTTCCAGGACTACGAGCCCGCAGCCGGACGGCCCGCCAACCGTGGCGTACTGCTGCGCAACAACCTTGTCCAGCAACAGGGCGGCGACTGCATCCGCATCCGCTATTCGGACGAACTGGGTGGCTTGTCCGGTTTGGCTGGCACCGTGGACAGCGATTTCAATGTGTTTCATGCTGCATCCGGCGCTTGCGTGTTCGCCGACGCGCGGCCGGGCAGCACGCTCGCTGGCAGTGGGCTCGCCGCGTGGCGCACGGCCATGCAGGCCGACGGCGCCAGCACCGAGGTCGCGGTGACGCTTGACAGCACCGGCCGGCCGTTGAGCACCGTCGCCATCCAGGGGCGCGGCGCGCCGCTGCCGGCTGTTGTTGATGATCTGCAGCGGCTGGTGCGGGCCTCGCCACCGGACATCGGCGCGCATCAGGTGACGGCGGCTGCCGGTGTTCGCGTGATGTCAGAGTTCCGTCATGGCGAGCTTGACTACTACTTCATCACCGCGCGCGACGACGAGAAGCAATTGCTCGACAGCGTCAACGGCTGGCAACGCACCGGGGCGGAGTTCAAGGTGCATGCCAGCGTCCAGACCGGGCTTCATGGCATTGCCCGCTACTACTTTGATCAGGTGGCGCGCGGCGGCCAGCGCGGGTCGCACTTCTACACGGCCATCGCTGCCGAGAAAGACGCGCTCGCTGCGCTGAATCCGGGCAACGCACGGGCACCGCGAGTGCCATTTGCGGAAGGAGAGGATGGCTATGTGCCGCTGCCAACGGTCAACGGCAGCGTGGCAAGCTGCTGCGCGGGCTACTGGCCGATCTACCGGGCGTTTCGCGGGCCGGCGCGGTTTGCTGATGATGCCAACCACCGGTTCACCACTGACGCCCGTCTGCACGAGCGGCTGGTCGCCGCCGGCTGGGATGGTGAGGGCGTAAAGCTCTGCGCGCTGCGCTGATGCCTGCGGGGAAGCGAGCAACCCCTCGAAGTCAGTGACTTTTTCGTAGAAGCCCCACTGCATAGGGCGCCGCACCGCAATTGACGGATAGTCGACTTCAGTTGTTTTTGCGCTCTGAGCCCAGTTCGATAGCGGCTTTCACCGAAAAGCTGCTGGGCATCCCGCGTGTCGGCGCCGCAGCGCCGAGCATCGCGCCGTCAGGCTGCGACCGCCTGCTTTTCGCGTACCAAGTCCAGTGCCGTCCACTCCGAATCAAGGGCATCGACGAAAGCGTCGAGCATGGCAGACGTGTGGCACGGCCCCGGCGCGATGCGGATGCGCTCGGTGCCGCGCGGCACGGTGGGGTAGTTGATCGGCTGCAGGTAGATGCCGTGGCGGTCCTGCAGGCGGTCGGTCAAGGTTTTCACCTTCACCGGGTCGCCCACAAACACCGGCACGATGTGCGATTTGCTTGGCATCACCGGCAGGCCAATGGCCGTCAGCCGGGCCTTCATCTCGGCCACGCGTTCGCGCTGCAGGCGGCGCTCTTCCTGCGAATTCATCAGGTGACTGACGCTGGCAATCGCGCCCGCCGCCAGCACCGGGGCCAGCGAGGTGGAGAAGATGAACGAGGCGCCGAAGCTGCGGATGCAGTCCACCACCGCCGTATCGCCGGTGACGTAACCGCCCTGCATGCCGAAGGCCTTGCCCAGCGTGCCCTGGATCACGTCGATCTGGTCGGCGACGCCCATTTCCTGCGATACACCGCCACCGCGGGTGCCGTACATGCCGACGGCGTGCACCTCGTCGAGGTACGTCATCGCGCCGTATTTCTTGGCGATGCGGGCGAATTCGCCGATGGGGGCGATGTTGCCGCTCATCGAATAGACGCTCTCAAACACGACCAATTTCGGGCGGTCCGGGCTGATGGCGGCCAGCTTGGCTTCAAGGTCACGCGGGCTGTTGTGCTCGAAGATCACGCGGTCGCTGTTGGCGCGACGGATGCCTTCGATCATCGAATTGTGGTTGTCGGCGTCGGACACAATCACCGTGTCCGGCAGCAGCGAGCCCAGCACCGAGAGCGACGCCAGATTGGCGCTGTAGCCCGAGGTGAAGGTCAGCGCGGCCGGTTTGTCGTGCAGTGTGGCCAGCAGGCGCTCCAGCTCCACATGCAGCGCGTTGGTGCCGCCAATGTTGCGGGTGCCGCCAGCGCCGGTGGCACCGTCGTCGATCGCCTTGTGCATCGCCTCGCGTACCACCGGGTGATGGCCCATGCCGAGGTAATCGTTCGAGCACCAGGTGATCACCTCGCGCACACCGTTCGGGCTGGCCCACTGCACGCGCGGGAACTCCCCGGCAGGGCGGGTCAGCTCTGCGAAAATGCGGTAGCGCCCCTCGCGCTTGAGCGCATCAATGCGGGCGGCGAACAGGGCGGGATAGTCGGAAGAGCGGATCAAAACAGTGCTTTCAGAGTCCAGACGCAATTTTACGGTTCACGCCGACCAAAGCACAGCTCAAAATGGCGCTGTGCATATGCCGGGGGCCTCGCCAGCGGTGGGTATTTGCTGGCGGGCAGGGCGTTTTACCTACGACGTCGGGCGTCTTGCCCGGCCTCTGGTGATGGGGATTATCAATGTCACGCCCGACTCGTTTTCTGACGGCGGTCAACATATTAGGCTCCCGGCGGCCTTAAATCACGCTGAACGGCTGCTTGCCGAGGGGGCCGACATCCTCGATATTGGCGGCGAATCCACCCGCCCCGGCGCCCCGCCGGTGCCGCTGGACGAGGAGCGGCGGCGGGTGCTGCCGGTGGTGGAGGCGCTGGCTGCCCGTGGCGTGTGCGTCTCGGTCGATACCCGCCACCCGGCGCTGATGCGCGAGGCCATCGCCTCTGGCGCCAGCATCATCAATGACGTACAGGCCCTCACGGCACCCGGCGCTATCGAGGCCTGTGCGGCAGCGGACGTGGGCGTGGTGCTGATGCATATGAAGGGCCAGCCCGGCACCATGCAGGCCGCGCCGCGCTACGACGGCGCTAGCGGCGTAGTCGGCGAGGTCAGCCGCTACCTGGGCGAACGGGCGCAAGCCTGCGAGGCGGGCCGCATCGCCCGCGACCGCATCGTGCTCGACCCCGGCTTCGGCTTCGGCAAAACCATCGAGCATAACCTCGAACTCACCCGCCGCCTGAGCGAAATCGTCGCGCTCGGCTACCCGGTGCTAGCCGGCTGGTCACGCAAGCGCACGCTGGGCGAGCTCACCGGCCGCACCGTCGCCAGCGAACGCGTGTACGCCAGCATCGCCGCCGCGCTCGCGTGCGTCGCGCATGGCGCGCGCATTGTGCGGGTGCATGATGTGGGGGCTACCGTGGATGCTTTGCGGGTTTGGGGGGAGATGGTTGGCGAGTTATCGACGGTAACTAAAAGTTGATTGCGGCACGTTATTCGCGCCCGGCCATGAAGATACGTTTGTATATACAATGGCAAAGTGAATTTCTCCTGGTCTGAACGCAAACGTGCGCTTAATCTCGCCGACCACGGGATCGACTTCGTGGATGCAGAACTCGTGTTTGCCGGCGTGACATTTACGTTCGAAGATGACCGTTTTCACTACAGCGAACAGAGATTCATCACGTTGGGCCTGCTAGCCGGCGTGCCCGTTTCCATCGCACATACGGAGACTGAACATGAAATCCGCGTCATCTCTTTCCGCAAAGCCACGCGCCGCGAAGCCGACCTCTACTACCGTGAAATCTCGCTCCAAAACTGACTGGGCTCGACTCAGCAATGCGTCTGCGACAGCGACCCCTACAGATGAACACCCGGAGGTGGCGATGCGTCGCGTCGTTCGCGGTGTTGTGCGCCGGGGTTTGCAACCTACCCCGACCAAAACAGCGATTTCGCTGCGCGTCGATCAAGACGTACTGGAATGGTTCAAGGCGCAAGGCGACGGTTATCAGACGCGAATCAACGCCGTGTTGCGGGCGTTTCGGGATGCGTCGGCGTAGACGATTCTTCAAGGTACAGTGCCTTAATGGTTACGGCGTGCTGGAAACCTTTTGACCCGTCTCCCTTTACTTGCACTTTAATTGCCGTGCATGTCTATCCCGACTCAGTCTTACGAGAGCGTCTATGTCCAATACTCAGCGGCGCTGAATTGGATGAACACACTTGGCATAAAACTAGCCCCGGGACGAACATCGTATTACGAGAAGGTTCTTGCACGCTGGAAGACTACTCATAAGACTGCGGTACCCGAGGAAGGTGAAGAAATATTCCCGGACTTTGTGAGCGCGATATTTGAGATTCTTGATTTTGTTAGCGTTCACAAGGCGTTTACCGGCGTCGATCCGATGGAGCTTTCTTCAATAGTTGAGAAGCTCAAAAAAGGGGTGAATGGCCCTATCAACGGAGTCGACGAAACACCGGACTCAACCGCCGCCAGAAATTTTCTGTTCGAGGCAAGTGTCGCGGCCAAAACCCACCAGCCAAATCACGGGGTTGAGGCCATTCTCGACGCAAAGTCTGATACCGGCATTCGTCTTGGCGACAAGAAGATTTGGGTTGAATGCAAACGCGTAACGTCGCTTGAGAGTTTGGAAAACAACGTTCGGAAGGCATCAAGCCAACTGGAGAGAGTCTTTGCCAGGGAGATCGGGGCCGGTCACCGTGGAATCGTTGCCATCGATGTGTCCAAAATTCTCAACCGTGGCGACAAAATATATGTGGCTCGAAATGACGTTGAACTCATGTCGTCAGTAGATCGCATGATCGACCAATTCATCGCAGAGCATTCACATATCTGGGAGGACGTCTATCGGCGGAGACATAGGAAGTTGATCGGAACGATGATCCGGTTCGCGTTTATGGCTACGTCGGACGCCAGAAATTTGCTGGTGCGCGTGTCGCAATGGGCAGTCAATCCGCGATTGAGTATTTCGCAAAGTGATGAGCTACTTCAGCGCAGACTTGTCAGTGTCCTGAGAGAGGCCGAATGACTGTAAACCTGACTGACTTTACAGTAAAAGCTATGAGACGGCGCGTTTGAAAATGGCAATGCATCGAGATCGATTTTCGGCACTGCGGCTCGTCATTTTCTCTCTACCTGCTATGTCCACCCAAAGTGTTCTTTGATTCTCTCCTGTGCGATATTCCTCGCGTCACGCACGAACGAAAGTCTTTGGTGATCAAGCACGTTTGCGCGGCCCTGTCGACACTTCTCATTTCCTCCCTCGCCGTTGCCAACGGCGGTGCAGTCGACAAGCCCGAATGGAGCAAGTACTTCACGCAAGCAGGCGTCAACGGCACCATCGTTGTTGTCGACGAACGCAAGACACCGGCAACCGCGTTTGTGTTCGACCGCGAGCGCGCAGCGCGCCGCTACTCGCCCGCATCCACTTACAAGATTCCACACACGCTCTTCGCGCTGGACGCTGGCGCGGTGGCGGACGAGTTTCAGGTGTTCAAGTGGGACGGCGTGAAGCGTACGTTCGCTGGCCACAATCAGGACCAGACCTTGCGCTCGGCGATGCGCTATTCGACGCTCTGGGTGTACGAGGGCTTCGCCCGGCAGATTGGGGAGCCGAAGGCGCGTGCCTATCTGCGCAGCATCGACTACGGCAATGCTGACCCGGCCACCAGCAAGGGTGCGTACTGGGTGGACGGCAATCTGCGCATCTCGGCGCTGGAGCAGGTGGCGTTTTTGCGCAAGCTCTACCGTAATGCACTGCCGTTCAAGGTGGAGCACCAGCGGCTGGTGAAAGACCTGATGGTCAAGCAGGCGACGTCGGACTGGATCCTGCGCGCCAAGACCGGCTGGGAAGGGCGCTACGGCTGGTGGGTCGGCTGGGTGGAGTCGAACGAGGGCGCGGTGTTCTTCGCGCTGAACATTGACACACCGCGGCGCACGGAAGACTTGCCCAAGCGCGAGCAGATTGTGCGGGCGGTGCTCGAGTCGATGAACTTGCTTTCCGAGTGAGGCCCCCGAATGCGCGCCCCCAACCGTGAGCATGGCAATGTCTGACGCCAACAAGCTGCCCTCGCCAGATTTCTTCCGCACGCTGGAGCTTGAGCGCACGCAGGCACTGGTCGCTCGGGATGTTCCAGCCATCCGTCGGCTGCACGCGCCGGACTACGAATTGATCACGGTGCCGGGCCGGGTGATGAGCCTTGAGCGCTATCTTTCATTGATGGCGGAAGAAGTGTTCTACGCGAGTTGGAACCACGGCCCGATGCGGGTGCGAGTTACCGCCGGGATGGCCGCCGTCCGCTACCAGGCCAGAATCAGATTCCCGTCGGGCCGGGAAGTGCTTTGCTGGCATACCGACATCTACGAGAGCGACCAACAACAGGCCGGTGTGTGGCGTGCAACGTGGTCGCAAGCGACGCCGCTGCCGCCGGATGCAGAACTGCAGGTCTGAGCAGGGCAGCACCATGACCACCTTCAGCTTGCGCCCTGCGACCCCCGACGATCTGGCGATCACCCACGCTGTAACCGAAGACGCGATGCGCGGCTATGTCGAGCAGACCTGGGGCGTTTGGGACGCGGGCGAGCAGTGGGCTAAACATCGCGCCAACTTCACGCCTGACACCCACCGCATGATTGTTATTGGCGATGAGGTGGCGGGTTTTGTCGCGGTGGAGGACTTGCCGACGTACGTGTGGCTGGTGAAGCTCTACCTCTTTCAGCACTTTCGCAACGCCGGTATCGGTTCCGCCGTGCTGCAATCGGTGCTGGCGGACGCGCGAATGCGGGCGAAGCCAGTGCGGTTGCGTGTCCTCCGGGTGAACGAACGGGCGCGGGCACTGTACGAGCGTCACGGCTTTCGGGTGGTGGAGGAGGCGCCGGAGCGATTCTTCATGGAATGTGCATTCGATGACTCAACTTCAGACCGTGCAGGTCAACACACTTGATTGGTGTATTTGCATACAGTATTCTTGCGAATCGCCTGAGGCCTTAATGTCGGAGTTCCGTGATGACTGCTCGCAATCGCTCCAACACCGCAGCGTTGTTGCTTGCTGTATTCGCTTTCACCGGCCTCGAATGTTCACCCGCTTATGCCCAGGAGAAAAAGCCCATGAGCCAGACCACCAGCACAGGTAGTGCGACCCCTTCTGCCAACACTGCCAGCCAGTTGCAGGTGGCGCGGGGTACGTTCACGGTGGACATCAAACCTGCTGGCGAGGGGGCCGCAGCCGATGGCGTAACGCTTGGCCGCATGTCGCTGAACAAGAAATTTGAGGGCGATTTGCTGGGCACGGGCGCGGGTGAGATGTTGACGGCGCTGACGTCGGTGAAGGGCTCCGCCGGTTACGTGGCGATCGAGCGCGTGACCGCCAAGCTGGCAGGCCGCAGTGGCAGTTTCGTCTTTCAGCACACCGGCACCATGAATCACGGTGCCCAGCAATTGAGCATCACCGTGGTGCCCGACTCCGGGACTGGTGAACTGCAAGGCATTACCGGGACTTTCCAGATCGACATTCGTGATGGCAAACACTTCTACGCGTTTGAATACTCGTTGCCAGCGCTGACCGGGGCTGGCCAGTAGCGACGCCCCATTCGGCGTGGCGCTGCAGGCGGCGAAACCTACAATCGCCGCATGAGCAAAAGAAAATACTTCGGCACCGACGGTGTGCGCGGCGAGGTGGGTGTGGCGCCCATCACGCCAGACTTTGTCATGATGCTTGGGCACGCCACTGGACGGCTGCTGCGGGCGCAAATGCGCAACGGCAAGCGGGCGGCTGTGCTGATTGGCAAAGACACGCGGATCTCCGGCTACATGCTGGAAGCGGCACTGGAGGCCGGGCTTTCCTCGGCCGGAGTGGATACCGTGCTGACCGGCCCACTGCCGACACCGGCAATCGCCTACCTGACGCGGGCCCTGCGCCTGCAAGCCGGGTTGGTGATTTCGGCGTCCCACAACCCGTTTGCCGACAACGGCATCAAGTTTTTCAACGGTGATGGCGACAAGCTCTCCGACGCGGCGGAAGAGGGTATCGAGGCCGAGATTGATCTGGGCCTGCGCTGCGTGCCATCGGGTGAGCTGGGCAAGGCGAAGCGATTGAACGACGCGCCGGGCCGTTACGTCGAATTCTGCAAGCGGGCGTTCCCCTCCGAGCTGACGCTGCGCGGACTCAAGATCGTGATTGACAGCGCCCACGGTGCGGCGTATCAGGTGGCGCCCTCAGTGTTCCACGAGCTGGGCGCCGAAGTGGTGAGCCTGGGTGCCTCGCCCGATGGCATGAATATCAACAAGGGCGTCGGCGCCACCCATCCCGATTACCTGCGCGAGATGGTGCTCAAGCACGAGGCCGACCTTGGCATCGCGGTCGACGGCGACGCCGACCGCCTGCTGATGGTCGATGCCGCCGGACATACCTATGATGGCGATCAGCTCGTCTACATCATCGCCTCGCACCGCGCGGCGAAAGGTGAGCTGGGAGGCGGCGTGGTCGGCACCCAGATGACTAACTACGGCCTCGAAAGCGCCTTCCACAAGCGCGGCATCGAGTTTGCCCGGGCCAAGGTGGGGGATCGCTACGTGCTGGAAATCCTGCGCCAGAAGAAGTGGCTGATTGGTGGCGAAAATTCCGGCCACATCCTCTGCCTCGACCGCCATTCCACCGGCGACGCCATCATTGCGGCACTGGAAGTGTTGCGCGCGCTGGTCGAGCGCGACGTGTCACTCGCCGATGCGGCGGCAGACGTGACGCTGCTGCCACAGGAGCTGATCAATGTGCGCATTGACAAGGCTTCGCCTTGGGCTGACAAACCGGCGGTGAAAGCAACGCTGGCCGACTGGGAGGTGAAGCTTGCGGGGCACGGGCGCATCCTGTTGCGCCCATCGGGCACCGAGCCGGTGGTGCGGGTGATGGTGGAGGCGGAGGACGCCGCACTGGCCAGACAAGGTGCCGAGGCCATCGCCGCGGCGGTGGCTGCGTAGCAACGCGCTGAACATTCCATGCGCCTGACTTATTCGCATCTCGATCTCGTCGCGCTGGCGTTCTTTGCGCTTTGCTGGTTCGGCTACGGCTGGTTTGCCAGCCGCCATTCAGCGGACCGCCACTCGCTGCTGACAGTGATGAACCCGCTGCGTGATCGCTGGTTCGAGCAGACGCTCACGCGCGAAAACCGCATCGTCGATTCGGCGCTGTTGTCGAACCTGATGAACAGTGCCACCTTTTTCTCGTCAACGACGTTGCTGGCGCTGGGCGGTCTGATGGCGCTGTTCGGCTCGGTCGAAAAGAGCGCCGAGATCATCGAGAGCCTGCCATTCGCCCAGCGCACCTCGCAGGCACTGCTGGAGGCGAAGGTGATTTCGCTGATCCTGCTGTTCGTCTATTCGCTGATCAAGTTCACGTGGTCGGTGCGGCAGTTCAACTTTGTCACCATCGTGATCGGCTCCATCGCGCCGCGCGACGCTCTCACCGACCTGGATCGCCGCAACGCACGGCGGGCGGCGGGCATCCTCAAGCTGGCCGGGGAGAATTTCAGCCAGGGCCTGCGGGCGTACTACTTCTCGGTCGCATTGCTGCTCTGGTTTGTGCAGCCGTGGTTCTTCATCGCGGCGACGGCGCTGGTGACCGTGATGCTTTACCGCATGGAGTTCCACTCGCGGACGCTGGAAGTGCTGGCTGGTGACGAGTAGCAGCTTTTCGCTGAAATTCCCGCCAGCATTGGGCTAATGCCGCGAAATCATGCAAAGTCGACTATTGGAAATTTTGAGGCTCAGGCCCGATGAAATATGACATCCCGGGAAAAGCGGTAGCGTTTTCATCGGCAACACGCAGGGCGCTGCTGGCGCTGCTTTGTGGCATGTTTGCCGGGGTCACGATCGCGTCCGCCCAGCCCGCAGCCACCGGCGCATCGCAGCCGGCGGCGGCACCGCGCCCCAAAATTGGCCTCGTACTCTCGGGCGGTGGCGCGCGCGGGCTGGCGCATGTGGGGGTGCTGAAAGAACTGGAGGCGGCACGCATCCCGATTGACTACGTCGCCGGCACCAGCATGGGCTCAATCGTTGGCGGGCTCTACGCCAGCGGCATGACGCCGGCTGAGCTGGAGCGGCGCATTCTCGCGATGGAGTGGGACAGCATGTTTGCCGACCGGCCACCGCGCGACCAGCTCTCGCTGCGCCGCAAGGAAGACGATCTGCGGCTGTCGATCCCGCTGGAGTTCGGCATGCGCGACGGTGGCCTGCGCGCGCCACGCGCCGCAGTCGGTTCCTCGGGGCTGGAGACCATGCTGAAGCGGCTGACCGAGGGTGTGCCCGGCGACGTGAAGTTTGACCGCATGCCGATCCCGTTCCGGGCGGTGGCGACTGACTTGGTGAGCGGCGAGGCGGTGGTGTTCGAGCACGGCGAACTGGCTGCCGTCATGCGCGCCAGCATGAGCGTGCCGGCGGCCTTTGCGCCGGTGGAGATTGGTGGCCGGCTTCTGGTGGACGGCGGGCTGGTCGACAACCTGCCGGTCGACGTGGTGCGCAGGATGGGCGCCGATATCGTCATTGCGGTCAACATCGGCACGCCGCTGCTGCCGCGCGAGGAGCTGGGCTCGATCTTCGGCATCGGTATGCAGATGCTGAATATCCTGACTGAGCAGAACGTGCGTGCCTCAATCGCCTCGCTGAAGGCGAGCGATGTGCTGATCGTGCCGGATCTGGCCAAAGTCACGTCGGTGGACTTCAAGCTCGGGCGCGACGCCATCGCGCGCGGCGCCGAGGCCACGCGCGGTGTGCTGCCGTTGTTGTCGAACTACGCGTTGGCGCCGACTGACTATGTGAAGCAGCTTGCCGTGCAACGGCGGGTTGCCGTGCCGTCGCGCATTGACGAGGTCCGCATCGAAGGCACTGAGTACACGACCGCTGACGTCATCCGTGCCCAACTGTCGGTGCAGCCGGGCGCGCCGTTCAGCCGGGGCCAGATTGAGCAGGACCTTGCCTGGTTGCAGGGGCGGGGCGATTTCGAGCGGCTCGACTACCGGCTGGTGACTGAGCGTGACCGCAACGTGCTGCTGGTGAATGTGCAGGAGAAGCCGTGGGGCCCGAATTACTTTCGCTTCGGGCTGAATCTCGGCACCGATTTCCGTGGCGAAGGCGCATTCAACCTGATCGGCAACCACACCCGGCGCTGGTTGAACAGTTACGGCGGCGAGTGGCGCAACGAGTTGCAGATCGGGCGCACGCAACGCTTGTCAACCGAGCTTTACCAGCCGCTGCTCGCCAACGAGACGCTGTTTGTCAGCGCGGGGGCCGAGCGAGAGCGCCGCATCGCTGATGTCGGACTGCAACTCGCCGACGGCACGACCAGTCGGCCGCTGCTGCAATACGCTGGCGTGGACACCCGCGTATGGCTTGATCTGGGGGCAGCTTTCGGGCGTTATGGCGAACTGCGTATCGGGCCGCACTACGAACGCGTAAGCATTTCGCCCAAGATTTCGCCGCTGCAACTAACGGGCATCAAGTCGATCGACTCCGGCTTTCACGTCAACGCGGTGATCGACCAGCGCGATTCGGCCGCGTTCGCGCGCTCGGGCTACCGCGTGGAGGCAGGTTTTCTGCGCGCGCTGTCATCGTTCGGCGCGAGCAGCACCTTTTCGCGCTACCAGTGGTCATCGGAATACGCCCATACATATGGCGCCAATACGGTGGACCTCGCGCTCAAGTTCGGCGGCCTGTACAGCAAGGCGCCGTCGGCGTACCCCTACTTCGAATTGGGTGGCTTTCTGCAGTTGTCCGGACTGCGCGCGGCTGAAATGCGCGGCGATCAGGTCGCACTGGCGCGGGCGATGGCATTCCGCAAGATGGGCAACATGCCGGCGTTCGGGCGTGGCATCTATGTCGGCGGTTCGCTCGAAGTGGGGCGGATCGATTCGCCGAACAACGACTTCACGCTGGAGCGCTCGCTGTTCGGCGGCAGCCTGTTCCTCGGGCTCGATACCTCTCTGGGGCCGCTCTACGTGGGCTATGGTCACGCCACTGGCAACCGTCGCAGCGCCTATCTGATGCTGGGTCGACCGTAGCGGCTTGGCCCGCTACGCCGGCGTTGGTTCGGGGTCGCGTGCCGGCAGAAAGCTCACCGCGAGCAGTGTCAGCGAGGCGATCACGGCCATCGTGAAAAGCAGCGCGGTGAAGCCGCTGGCTTTCACGAACGGGCCCAGCGCCCACACCGCGAGCGACGAGAAGCCAAAGCTCACCGCGAGACGCAGTCCGGCCACCCGTGACCGCATGCTGTCGTCAACGAAGCGGGCGATGATGGCGTCGGTGAACGGGATGGCGCCGAACACAAAGGTCATATAGGCAACCGCGAAGACATAGAACCACCAGCCGTCGGCGCGTGCCGCCAGCAGGAAGCAGACGACCTGCGCGGCAACGATCGGCAGGAAAACGCGCTTGATCGGAAAGCGGTCGATCAGGCGGCCCACGATAACCTGCGCCAGCGAAGCGATGGCGTAAACGCCGGCGAGCAGCAGCCCGAGCGCGGCAGGGTCGCTTGCGATGGCCGCAGCCCGTTCGCGCAACAGCTCGCCGTTGCCATTGGTCGTGAAGTTGAAAATGAGGCTGCCAAGCGTGGTGGTGCAGGTCAGCACAGCAAACACGCGCACCGCCGTGGCATGGTCGATATGCAGCAATTTCGCGCCGCGTTTGGCGGCAGGCGACTCCGCCTCACGCGGGACTAGCCAGACAAAGGCGGCCCCAAGCACGAGCGACAGCACACCAGGCACCGCGAACGCCGCACGCCAGCCAACATGCTTGACCAGGAAGCCGGTCAGCAGCGCGGCAAAGGCAATGCCGAGGTTGCCAGCGAGGCCGTTGACCCCGATCACCGCGCCGGCCTTTTTGGCATGCTGCAGCAGCATCGGGATGCCGACTGGGTGGTAAATCGCGGAGAACGCGCCCATCAGCGTCAGCGCAATACCGATCTGTAGCGGTGACCGCGTCAGCGCCACCAGCAGCAGCGACACGCCCATGCCGAAGAAGAACACGATCATCATCGCCCGGCGCCCCCACAGGTCGCCATAACGACCGGCCGGCAGCGACGCGATGCCGAACATCACAAAGGCACCGGTGGCGTAAGGCATCAGGTCTTCCCAGCGGCCAAGGCCGAAGTCGACAGCAATGGCGCTGACGGCGGTAGCAAAGATCAGCAGCGCCAGGTGGTCAATGGCGTGGGCGAAGTAGAGCAGCAGGCGGGTGGTCATGGCGCAAGCTTAGGGCATGGCAGCCGGCGCGGGCGAAGCCGATTCCGTATCCGCCGTCGTCGGTGGAGCGATTGACTTGACGTACCACTGCAACGGCCAGAGCATCGGATCAAGCTTCATGGCCAGTACCAGGCGGGCGCGGGCGCCAACCGGATTGCCTTGCCGAAGCAGGATTTCGCCGAGCGCGGCATGGGCTGCGCCGAGTTGCGGATGCCACATGGCCAGCTTGCCGACGCCATCGGCATGTGCGTCTGCACCCTGCGCACGCAGGCCAAGCCGGGCGATGTAGGCTTCTCCGGTCGGGCTGTCGAGCGGAATGCCGGTTAGCACCAGGGCCTGTTGCGTCGCCGGCAGATCGTCGAGCAACAGATTGATCTCGGCGATGTCGCGCGCGAGGCCGTCGGCGCTGGGCGATTGCCGCAGCGTCTGCAATGCCGCCCGGCGCCCATCGGTGCTGTCGTCGAGGAGGTGGGCCAGCGCTACCGCGCGGGCGTTGCCGGGCGTTGCAGAGGCATGCGGCGCAAGCTCGATGACCTGACGGTGCCCGGCGCTTCGATGCGCGTATTCCAGCAGCAGGTCATATTCGGTGGTGGACAGTCCAGCGAGTGCCTGCAGACGCTTGGCGGCCGGCGTCGCAGCGTCGAGGTCGTCATCTGCCAGGGCGACGCGCAACGTTGCCAGCGCGGTCATGCGGGCGGCAGGCGCCATCACCGTCATCTGCCGCAACGCTTGCCGGGCGTTGCCCATCTCGCCGCGTTCGAGATTGAGGCGGACTCGCTCGGCATGACTTTCCAGCAGCAGTAGCGCGTTGGCAGAGAGATCGGCTTCCGTCTTGTCGGCGCCGGAGTCCAGCGCGTCGTCAGCCGATGCAGCGACCTCGCGGAAACGCGGCGTCATGGCGAGCGCGAGGCAGACCAGCGCCGGCAGCATCAGGCCGATGAAGGCGCTGCTGTCGTTGGCAAGTACCGCAAGCCGTGGCACTGCGAGCACGCAAACGGCGCCAGTGACCGCCCAGGCGGCAGCGGCGGCGGGTGCGCTAGCCCAACGCGCGGCGCGGGCCGGGGCCGGCCACAAACGATGCAAGGCGACCAGACCGAGCGCGAATCCGGGCAGCCCACTGGCGTTGTTGGCGACGGTCAACAAGGTGCTGGTGGGATCAACCAGCGGCGTGAACATCGCTGGCAGCTGGATAAGGCGCTGGGCTGCTGCTGCGATAGCGAGCGGCGGCAGGATCGCCAACAGCGACGCGCCGGTGGTCATCCACGTTGGCCAGACGGGCGCGACCATCAGGATGATCGCCGGGATCGCTGCGACCGCCGCGACCATCGGCGACAAGGCGGCACCGCCGGCAAACAGCAGCAGCGCACCAAGCAGAGCTTGCCAGCGCGCGATTGGCAATGGCCGGTTGACCAGCGGCGCGCCCGCCAGCAGCAGTGCTGCAACCAGCGCTGCGCTGCCGAGAATCGCCTGGGTCCAGCCCGGCCAACGGTTGCCGAGCACGGTCACCAGCAATGCGATGACGGTGATCGCCACGGCGACCACGCGCAGCCCCTGAGCACGTTCGGCGGGCTGGCGCCGCCACCAGAGCGCGACCAGCAGGGCGCTAACCACCGCGACAAACGCGATCCACAGCGCCAGCGGCAGCACGCGCACCGCAGTGCCATCGGCCGCGAGCAGCGCGCTGCGGTCGCCGAACCAGGTTGCCAGCATCAAACGGGCACCCCCGGCGGGATTGGCGGGCACGATGGACGCCGAAGTCAGGGTGAGCGGCCCCGGATGTCCAGGCTCCAGCGCGAGAGCCATCTGCGTGACGCTGCCACGCCAGCGCGGGTGACCGACCAGCGGGATCATTGCCTCACGCGGTGCGCGCTGAGGCGCAAGCTGCACGCCGGTGCTGGCAGCACGGCGACTGTCCTCGGCGATACGCCACCCGAGTGCCAGTCGCGCTGCGCCGTCACCTTCCGATACTGCAAGCACCACTGCAAGTACCTGCCCGGCGTGCAAATTGAGTCCCCGGACCTGCGCCACGGCCGGTCCGCGTGACGCATCAAAGCGCAGGGGCGGCGACAGTCCCGCCTGTGTCGGCTGTACGTTGACGACGGGCTGCAACTCGAACTGGTCAATGTCCGGTCCGAGTCCCAAGGCGCCAAGGATAATCAGCTGGACGATGAACGCAACAGTGATCGCCAGCCCGATCATCGCCAGAGCGACGGCAGTCGCGCGCCGGCTCAGCATGATTGCAACCGCCCAAACGTGCGAGCGTGATACCGCTCCAGGGAGGTAGTCAGGCCAAGATGGGCAGGGCAGGGCATAGGGCGGGGCGATAATGGACGCCGGACCCGGTTAGTTGTAGCAATCATCCTTCAATTCTGTCATCAGCATGAGTTTCGACCGTGATCAGGGGTATCCCGCGCAGCCCGAGCGCCGCCAGTTGCTGCGGGCAGCGGCCACCCTGGGCGCATTGCCGCTGGCGGGTGCACTGGGCGACGCGGATGCGGCTGCGCTTGCCTTTGCGCCAGCAGCGTTTGATGTGCACGACGATCGCGCACTGATCTGGCTGTCGGCCAATCAGGTGTCGCGCCTGCATGTGCGCTGGGGCACGAAGCCGGATGCGCTTGACCAGCGCAGCGCGGAAGTCGAACTCAATGCAACGATGGATTACACCGGTCACGTCGCGCTGACGGGCTTGCCGCGCGGCGCGACGGTCTACTACCGGGCGTTTGCTGGCGACAGCGCCGTCAGCGAGACCGGGCGCTTCAATACGGCGCGCAAGGCCGGGCAGAACCTGACCATTGCGTTCTCTGGTGACATGGAGGAGAAGTACAAGCCGTTTCGTCTGTTTGACGTAATGGCTGCAGCGGCGCCCGACTACTTCGTTCATCTCGGCGATACCGTGTATGCCGACATTCCGAAACGGGAGTTCTCACCGACGCTCACGCACTACCGGCGCAAGCATTCACGCATTCGGGCGGACCAGCCGCTGCAGGCCTTCCTGGCGCAGTGCGCCACCAGCGCGATCTGGGACGACCATGAGATCGAAAACGACGCCCACGGCGGTTTGCCACAGTTGGCAGTGGCGGAGCAGGTGTTTCGCGAGTACTGGCCCTGTGCGACAGCGCAGCGGACGGGGCTCTATCGTGCGCTTTCGCTCGCACCCGAAGTGGATCTCATCATCGTCGACACGCGGCGCTTTCGCAGCGTACAGGCGATGATTGATGGGCCGGAAAAGACCATGCTAGGCAGCGAGCAGAAGGCATGGTTTCTGGATGCGCTGAAGCGTTCGCGAGCAAAGTGGAAGATTGTCGCCACCTCGGTGCCGTTTCACGGTGGCAGCCAGGACGCCTGGGGCAACTACAAGACCGCGCGCGACGAAGTGGTCGACTTCATCAAGCGCGAACGCATCGCGGGCGTGGTGATGATCTCGGCGGATTATCACTTTGCCCGGGACTGGAGCAGCAAGCGCACCGGCATCCATGAATTCATGGCCGGCCCGATCGCCACCTTTCGCACCTTTGACAAACAGCCAGAAGCGCGCGAACGCCATAGCAAAGGGCCGCACTTCGTCTTCGGCGATGACTTCAACTTCGGACTGTTGCGCTACGACGCCGCCAGCGGAAAACTGACTGTCAGCTATCAGGACAGTGGTGGCAAGACGCTGTTCGAAACGGTTCTGGTCTGATTTGACTCAGACCGCCGTCGGATTTGCGCGGGGCTGCTCGGCTAGAACCCGATGCTGCGCGCGAACTTCACGTCCGGCTTCACCTTGTGTTCCTGCTCAAGCTGGGCAAGGAACTCTTCCGGGGACATCGTTTCGTCAAGCAGCGTGATTTGCCGTTTGACGGCGGCAAAGTCGCCGGGCGTCAGCAGTTGCAACTTGTTGAGCCGGTCGGCAAAGCCACCGGTCAGGTAGGCCGCGTTGCCGTCGAGCGCCTCGGTCACGAACATCTTCTCGCGCTGCTCACGGGTGAGCGGCTTGAACTGGATCTTGAACGTGAAGCGGCGCAGCGCCGCCTCGTCGATGCGGTCAAACAGGTTGGTCGTGCAGATGAACACGCCCTTGAAGCGCTCCATGCCCTGCAGCATTTCGTTGACTTCGGTCACCTCGTAGCTGCGCTGCGCGAGGGCGCGGTTCTGCAGGAAGCTGTCTGCCTCGTCAAGCAGCAGCACGGCTTTCTCCTGCTCGGCCTCCTTGAACATGGCGGCCATGTTCTGCTCGGTCTCGCCGACGTATTTGCTCATCAAGTCGCTGGCCTTCTTGATGATCAGCGGCTTCTCGATGGACTTCGCGATGTGCTCGCCGAGGGCAGTCTTGCCGGTGCCGGGCATACCGAAGAAGCACAGCGTGCCGCTGCCCTTGTTTTTGAGCGCGTTGATGATCTTGTCGACCGGGTGCCGTGTCTCGATGTTCAACAGCGACAAATCGTAGGTGGTGACCAGCGGGCGAAACTGGCCGCGCTCGTTGTCGTCCTTGTGACCGAGCGCCTCGTCGCTGCGCTCAAGCTGCTTGAGCAGCAGCGCCTCCACGTCGTCCTCGACATGTCCATGGGTGAGCTGCGCAAAGCGCGCGGCCGCGTGAATCTGCGCTGGCGTCAACGTACGGCGGGCCGCAAGCTTTTCAACAAATTCGGCGCTGACATCAAGGCCCGAAAGGTGCTTGCGGGTGATGTTCGCACGCACATTCTGGGGCGGGTTCTTCAGTTCCAGATGAAACTGGAAGCGGCGGCGATAGGCCGGGTCAATCTGGTTGATCGAGTTCGAGATCCAGATCGTCGGCACCGGGTTCGATTCCAGCGTCTGGTTGACCCAGGCCTTGCCATTGACGCTGCCGCGATGGTGCTCGTCGGCAAGGAACATATTGAGCATCTCCGAGGGGTTGCTCGGGAACACGTCTTCCACTTCGTCGAACAGCAGCACCGTGTTCTCGCGGCCCTTGAGAAACGACTGCGACACCTGCAGCGAGCGATAGCGCTCCTTGCCGGTGAGGCTTTGGCCTTCGCGGTCGAAGCATTCCACCTCGTACAGCTCGGCACCAGCCAGCGCGGTAATCACCTTGGCAAATTCCGTCTTGCCGGTGCCGGGTGCACCGTAGATCAGCACATTGACGCCCTTCTCGCGACGCTGTGCTGCGCTCTTGAGCAGCGCCGCCAGATAACGCGCGTCAGCCTCGACGTGCGGGTAGTCCGACACCGACAGATCGGAGGCTTTTGAAGGCCGGGTGAAGGCGGCCATCATTGCGCCTTCCGATTCATAGGGCTCAAGCAGGATCGGCAGCAGCCGGTCCGACAGGCGCATCAGATCGCCAAGGTCGGTGATGTTGTGTTCAGCGATCGGCGTATCGATCAGCGCCAGTGACTCCAGGCGACCGCCAGGCTTGAGAGCGACGGCGATGTCGTTGGGCGAGACCTTCGCGACTTCGCCAAGCATGGCGTGTGCTTCTGCAGCGCTGGCCGCCTTGCAGTCAACCAGGATCGGGCGCAGGTCACGCGTGCACTTGGCCAGCGCCGCGCATTCGATCAACGTGCGCTCGGCAGCGGTGAGCGAGAGCACGCGGGCCAGCATGCCGATGTTTTCGGTCAACCGAACCGGCGTGTCACGTGTCTGCTTCGCCAGCGCATCGACGCTGCCCTGAAACAGGGCGAGGATGTCCTTGCCGTTCTGCTTGCAGAATTCGTCGAGATAGTAGAAGAGGGTGGTGTCGTCGTAGGTGCCATTCCATACGCCGTGCCGGGTGATGAACTCCTCTGGCGAGAGTTTGCCGACGCCAGCCCATGCGGGCATTTCGGCGCAGCGACCAACCAGAAACTTCTGCACCTTCTGCGCAATGGACACAGGCCACACCAGATGGCGGGCGGCGAGCGTCATGATGTCGTTGATGTCGCGCCGCAGGTTGAACTTCGGCCCGAGCGAGAGCACGAGGCGCAGCGCGAACAGCGTGGACAGCCTGTCCACGGGCGCAGTCAGCGGCCCGTGCGGCGAGGCAATCATCACGTTGCTATCGAATTCGTCGGACATGGCAACCCCTCACTCGAACACTGCACAGCTTGATATGAACACACCGCAAGCGAACGCCAGCGGCGGCCGGTCAACGGCGCCACTGTAACGCAGGTGCCACGGAATCGGTGCACAGCACGGCTACAATCCGCGCGGTCCAACGTCGGCTTGTCGGTTTTCTGTTCATGCGCTCTCTTTTTGCTACCTTCCTCGCGGCGTTCCTCGCCAACGTTGCTGCTGCCGACTATCCCGACCGGCCCATCAAGCTGATTGTGCCTTTCGCCGCTGGTGCAGGTACCGATGCCGTGGCGCGTTTCACTGCACAGAAGCTTGAGGAGCAACTCAAGCAGCCGGTGGTCGTTGAAAATCGTGTGGGTGCCAGTGGTGCGATCGGAACGCAGGCGGTGGCATCGGCGACGGCGGATGGCTATACGCTGCTTTTTGTCGCCTCGCCGTTCACCACGGTCGCCGCCGCGACACCGCTGACGGCGAACTACGATCCAGTAAAGCAGTTCGCCCCGGTCGCGCTGATCGCCGCCGGCCCGCTGGTGTGGATTGCCAACGCCCAGGCGCCGTTTGGGTCGATGCGGGAAATGATTGCCTATGCCCGGGCGAACCCCGGCAAGCTGGCTTATGGCAGCGCCGGTGCCGGAGGTGTCAACCACCTCGCGCTCGAGTTGTTCAAGAACAGAACGGGAACTGACATCCTGCATGTGCCGTACAAGGGCATCGCGCCGGCAACGACCGATTTGCTGGGCGGCTCGATCATGACGCTCACCGGCACCATTCCGGCGGTGCTGCCTCACCTTAAATCGGGCAAGGCTCGCGCGCTGGCGGTGACTGGTGACAAGCGCTCGCCGCTGCTGCCCGACGTACCGACGATGAAGGAAACGGGTGCCAACGGCACCGAGGTCTACAACTACTGGGGGATCGTGGCGCCGGCCGGAACGCCTGCGGCCATCGTGCAGCGTCTGAACGGTGAAGTGCAGAAGTTCCTGGCCCAGAAGGACGTGCAGGAGCGGCTCGCATCCGATGGCGTTGATCTCACGCCCGGTGGACCGGAGCGGCTAGCGGCTTTCATTGCCAACGACTACAACGGCTGGAGGCGGCTGGTGGTCGATGCCAGACTGAAGCTCGAATAGCCCTTAGGCCAGTGGCCGGAAGGTGTGCCCGGCCTTGCCGATCGTGCGCCGTAGCAGCCGGAAAACATCGCCATCGAACGGCAGGCGCACGCCGCCTGACATCGCGCACCAGCGGTCAAAAGCCAGCAGGTCAGTGCGGTCGTTGGCAACGTCGCGTTCCTCCAGCACAACGTCAGCCTCGTAAGGCCACACTGGAAAACGCATCGGCTCCAGCGCTGCACGTAGCCGTTCCGAATAACGGGTGCCGCTCTCGACGCCTTCGCAAACACCGTGACAGCGCCCTACCTGCCGCGCGAAGCAGGGCTCGCCCACCGTACGCGGGCGGGAAAAACCGAGCTGGTGGTCACACAGGCGGTGTTCGCGAGCGGCGTACATCAGCCATTTCTTCGCTGAGCTACGATCACCGAAGGGGCCGAACAATTCGCCGTTTGCCGTATCCATCGCTGCAGCGGGCAGCCATTCCAGTCGTGGTGCATCGCTATCGCCGACAAGCGTGAAGAATCCCTGTTTCTCACGCCGTCGCAGTGCCACGTTGTGCAGTGGCATGCGTTCCTTGATGAGTTGACCTTCCAGCAGCAACGCGCCAAATTCACCGGCGGTCGGAATCCATTCGATGCGCCGCATCTCCTGCGACAGCCGTACGTCGTTCGGCGTCATGTGGTCGCTGGAGAAGTGGGCCCGAATCCGTTCACGGAGATGTTTGGCCTTGCCGATGTAGATCGGCATGTCGTTGATGCCGTAGAACAGATAGACCCCCGGCGAGTCCGGAATGTCGCGCAACGCTTCTGCGGGCAGGTTGGCTGGCAACGACGGCGTGCGCAGCAAGGCTCGCACCGCAGTGGCGACCGCGCTGGCGGATAACTCACCCGCTGCGTTCTGCACAAACGCTGCCGTGGCTTCGGTATCGCCCATCGCCCGGTGGCGATCAAAACCATCTAGGTGGTGGCGGGTGATGATGGCGTCGAGCCCGTGGCCCGTCGCGTTAGGGTAAAGCCGGCGCGACAGGCGGACCGTGCACAGTACATCGGCGGTGAAGGCTTCCTGCTGGCGACGGAACTCGTTCTTGATGAAGCCGTAGTCGAAGCGCGCGTTGTGGGCAACGAAAACTGCGCCTTCGAGCATCCGCCGGACGTCGTCGCGCACAGCGAAAAAATCAGGCGCATCGCGCACCATGGCGTTGGTGATACCGGTCAGTGCCTGGATCTCGGCCGGTATCGGGACACCCGGATTGATCAGCGATTGCCAGCGCGTCTGCTCACCATTGGCATGGAAGCGGATGATGGCGATCTCGGTCACCCGATCCTCCAGCGGGCGAGCGCCAGTCGTCTCAACGTCAATGAACGCAAAGTCGCCGAGTGAGGTCAGGGCTGGCGGCAGATGCAACGGCACTCGCATTGCAGCGAAATTCAGGGGCGTGGCACCAAAGCCAGCGCGAGCGTCAGGCTGGCAATCGCAGCGAGGCTGGAGACCGCAGTGGCCGCTGTGATGGTGTTTTCCTGCGTGCGGTAACGCTGCGCGAACATGAACACGTTATTGCCAATCGGCAGCGACGCGCAGGTGACAGCGACTGCCATCGCGAGCGGCGGCAGGCCGACTGCCCAACTGACCAGTGCGACGATGGCCGGATGCGCAAAATTTTTCAGCACGGATAGCGTGAAGGCATCGCGCAGGTGCTCGGCCAGCCGCATGGTGGAAAGCTGCGCACCCATCAGCACCAGCATGATGGGGCCGGCGGCTGAAGCGAGGAAACCCAGCGGCTGGTCGATCCAGCCGGGCAGAGGCAAAGCCGCTGCGCTCCACAGCAGGCCGGCCACAATTGGCAGGATGACGGGATGCAGCACTGCGGATTTGATCACCGGGCCGATGGTCTGGCTGAGAGGCGGCGCATCATCGCCAGCATGCGCCTGTGACAGCTCCAGCCAGATGGTGCCCACGGTCAGCAGTACCAGCGTGTGCATGGCGATGATCGACAGATGCATCTTGAGGCCGTCATCGCCGAACGCCAGCTTGATGATTGGAATGCCAAGCTGCACGGTGTTGGAGAAGACGGCGCCCAGCGCGAAGACTATGGCGGCCGGCGTGGCTGCCGACTTGCGCAGCTTGAGAAACAGCGCCACGGCAAAAAACCACAACAGGGATGCGCCGTAGTAGGTGGCCAGCAGCTTTGCATCGGACCCGCCAAAGCTGGCAGTCGCCATGGAGCGGAACAGCAGACAGGGCAGAAACAGGAAGTAGACGAGATCGGACAGTGCCTTGACGCCTGCCGCATCAAGCACCCGCTTGCCCGCCACATAACCGGCGATGACGATGATCGCGGCCGGCAGGATGACCGAGATGATGGCGAGCATGAGACCGCGTGCTCCGGGTGGTTCAGACGCCGGTGTCGTCGCGTGGCGGAGTGACCAGCAGCTTGTCGACGCGCTTGCCGTCCATGTCCAGCACCTCCAGGCGATAGCCGCCGTGGTTTGTGACATCCGCGACGGCGGCAATGCGGCCCAGTTCGGCCATGACGAAGCCGCCAAGGGTGCGGTAATCGCCGCTGCTCTCGCCGGCGAAGGCCGGGGCCCCGGTGAACAGCTCGCGGAAGCGCTCCAGCGACATTGAGCCCTCGACCAGCCAGGTGCCGTCCGTCCGTCGCACAGCATCAGAGTCCGCCGCTTCATCCTCGTCGCCGAGGTCGCCGACAATCGCTTCCAGCACGTCAGTAAGCGTGATCAGGCCGAGCACCTCGCCGTGTTCGTCCACCACAAAAGCCAGCGATTCGCGGGTGCGCTTGAAGGTTTCCAGCGCTTCCAGTACCGACACCGTCTCGGGAATGAATACCGCATCCTTGCGCACCCTTTCCGGCATCAGCTTGCCGCTTTTCAGGTAGTGCGCCAGCAAGTCACCGGAGTCGATGACGCCGACAACATTGGACACGTCGCCACGCACCACCGGATACCGCGTGTAGTCGCTTTGCTTGAGCAGTTCCAATGTGACAGCGGGATCGACCTCGGTGTCGATCACCGTCAGGTCGGCGCGCGGCGTCATGATGTGGCCGACCGTGTGGTCATCAAGATTGAACACACGGGACACGATGTGCGACTCGTGCGCCTCAAACACGCCGGCGCTCGCACCCTGCCGCATCAGCCCCTTGATCTCCTCCTCGGTCACCGGAGGTTCGTCAGCCTTGTGCCGCCCCAACGGGCGCACCAGCGCATCAGTGGTCACGGCGAGCAGGCGCACCAGCGGTTTTGCTGCCAGCGACAGCCAAAGCATGGGGCGAGCGCTCCAGCGGGCAATGATCTCCGGGAACAGCAATCCGATGCGCTTCGGCACCAGCTCGCCGAAAATCAGTGACAGCATGCCGATAATCGCCACGACGATCACTGTCGAGGCCTGTTTGGCGTAGGGCACCGCCCATGTCCATTGCGTCAGCCAGTGCTCCAGCGGTTCGGTGAATGCGCTTTCGCCAAATGCGCCCTGTGCCAGCGTAATCAGCGTAATGCCGGTCTGTACCGTAGATAGCAAACGCGTCGGCTCGCCCGCCAGCGTCACGGCGGCAATGGCGCCGCGGTCACCCTGGGCGGCGGCCTGTTCGAGGCGAATTTTTTTTGCTGACACCAGAGCGATTTCGCTCATGGCGAAGAGCGCATTCAGCAGAATGAGCCCGAAAATGATGAAGACGTCCAATGCAGGCGTAGGGAAGGGCGCGCGCAAGCGGCGCAGCAGGCGCTACTATACCCGACGATTCTGTCATTCACGTTGACGGTGCCGTCGCACGATCATGCAACGGGCACCCCGCTTCCGCACCATGTCTGCACCCGTTCTGCAAAGCAAGCTCCCGAAGGTGGGAACCACCGTCTTTTCGGTGATGTCGGCGCTGGCCGTCAAGCATGAAGCAATTAATCTCGGTCAGGGGTTTCCTGACTTTGACTGCGATCCGAGACTGGTCGAGGCGGTTGCCGACGCGATGCGCAGCGGCCACAATCAGTACCCGTTGATGCCGGGCGTGCCACTGCTGCGCGACCGGGTCGCTGCCAAGGTGGAGGCGATGCATGGCGTTCGCTACGACCCGGCCAGCGAGATCACCATCACCGCCGGTGCCACGCAGGGCATCCTGTCGTGCATTCTGGCCGTTGCGCGACCGGGCGACGAGGTGATTGTGCTGGAGCCGTGCTACGACAGCTACATCCCGAACATTGAACTGGCCGGTGCGCGGGCGGTACCGATCCCGCTGCGGCGCGGCACCTTCGATCCCGATTTTGATGCCATCGCCGCAGCGGTTGGACCGGCAACGCGGGCAATCGTTGTCAATACACCGCACAACCCCTCCGGACGAACGTGGAGCGCGGCGGACTGGCAACGCCTCGCAGAAGTCATCGGTGGCCGCGATATCTGGGTCATCAGCGATGAGGTCTATGAGCACATGGTGTTCGACGGCGTGCCCCACATCAGTGCGGCGCGGCATCCACTGCTGCGCGAGCGTACCTTCGTCGTGTCCTCGTTCGGCAAGACATTTCACGTCACTGGCTGGAAAATTGGTACGGTCTGTGCGCCAGCGCCCCTGACATCCGAATTCCGCAAGGTGCACCAGTACACCGTGTTTACGGCCAACAGCCCCATGCAGCATGGCATTGCGGCCTACCTCTCAGACCCGAGACCTTATGTCGAATTGCCAGCCTTCTATCAGGCCAAGCGTGACCGTTTCGCCGCGGGTCTGGCGCAGACGCCGCTGCGTGCGCTCGCCTGCGAGGGCAGTTACTTCCAGTGCGCGAGTTATGCCGACATTTCTGAGCTGCGCGATTTCAGCGAACGCGACTGTTGCGAGTGGATGACGCGTGAAATTGGGGTGACACCGATTCCGGTATCGGCGTTCTACTCCACGCCGACTGAACAGCAGGTGATCCGCTTTTGCTTCGCCAAGCGCGATTCAACACTGGACGCTGCGCTGGCGCGCCTGCTGCGATTGGCGGCGCCGCGCTGACCCGCACTCGGTGCCGGGCCGCGAGCGGCTACACTTTCGCCTTTCGGTTGCCGATAAATTCGTCCACAAAATGGTCTCGACGCGAACTGCTGCTTCCCTGAGTCTTGCTGCACTGGCCTCCGCCAGCGTGCTTTTGCTGGGGGGGTGCGGCGGCGGATCGAGCTCGTCATCGCCCACGACGCCCGCTGCCGGCACATTGGTGGCAGGGCCCGCCGCTTTCGTGGCCTTTGGCAATACACCCAACACGATTGGGATTACCGGTGGCAAAGGCCCGTTCACGGTCAAATCAAGCGATAACACGCTGGTGCCGGTGCCCGCCACCGTCGCCGGTGCGTCTTTTGTAATCGTGCCCAAGAATGTGCTTACTGCTGCGCCAGTAACCTTGACGGTTACCGACGCGCTGGGCGCAACGTCGGCCGTCGTGGCAACTGTGACGCCAGCGACCATTGCTTCAAATGTGATCCAGATCACCCCGGCTGCCAATTCGATCTGCGCACCGGAAAATAATGCCGCGATCACTGCCGCGACGCTTTGCGCGGGTGAGGTCGCCTCTGCGTCGGTGACGCTGAAAGACGCCAACGGTGCGGTGCTGGCCAATCGCGAAGTCCGTTTTGAAGCGCTGACGTTTGGCGCTACCATGGCTGCCACGTCCAACAGCCAGTTCTTTTCGCGTATCGTCACGGTCAATACCAACAGCAACGGGATAGCAACAGTTGCCCTTCGTGCCGACGTCGAAGTGACCTCCGAAGCTGCATTCCTGCGTGCTACCGATACTGTCAGCACCCATCGGATTGATACTTGGATTACCGTGCTCAAGCAGACAGACAACAAGTCGGCGCTGAGTGTGGTGCCCACCACAGGCGGGCAGTTCAGCTACTACGCGTCCGAGTGCCCGGCGGTAACCCGCGAGTACGGTGTCAATGGCGGCACGGCGCCGTATGCCGTGTCGCTGGCTTCGGGCAGCACGTTGATTCTCGGCGACGGTACAACCCAGGCATCACCCGGCGCCGGGGTGACAGTTGCCCGCGCGGGCGGCCGTTTCACCGTCAGCAACGCTGCCAGCACCACTTGCTCGGCGACCAGCAGTATCGTGACCGTGACGGATGCGACTGGCGCAACGGCGACAGCCTCGCACGCAATTACACCGGGCTCTGCCACGCGTCCTGCAGCGACAGCTGATCTTGCACTGTCGCCGCCGTCGCTCAGCATGTCGGCCGATCTGGTCAGCACCTATTGCACCAGCAGCAGCGGTCGCTTCACCATCAGCGGTGGCACGGCACCCTATATCGCTACCGCGTCCATCCCGCAGATATCGACGGTCATCGCTGCCGACGGGGTCAACATTGATGTTGGTTTCGTCTCCGATGGCAAGTGGAAAATGCTGAAAGGGCAGTCGGCAAGCATCCTTGTGCTCGACAGTGCCGGCAAAGTCATCACCGCCGTCCTGAACTGCTCGTAATCCGCGCCAACATCCACCCGATTCGGCGGCCGCGTCCGCCGTAACGACGAGACCGGTCAGCGTTTCGGTTCGGTGATGAAGCCAATTTTTTTGAGCCCGGCCCGCTGCGCAGCCGCCATCGCTTCAGCGACACGCTCGTAGCGTACTGCCTTGTCACCGCGAATGTGCAGGTCCGGCTGCGGTTTGCGGCCCGACGCCTCGCGCAGCAGGTCCGGAAGTGCCGAGTCGTCCACACGCTGCTCGTTCCAGTAGTAGGCACCTTGCGCGTCCACCGACAGGCGGACCGTCTCAGGCCGGCTTTCCTCACGCTGGTTGCTGGCGCGCGGCAGATCAATGTTGACGGCGTGTTTCATCACCGGCACCGTGATGATGAAGATGATCAGCAGCACCAGCATGACGTCGACCAGCGGCGTCATGTTGATCTCGTTCAGCACATCGTCGATTTCGTCATGGGTTCCGAAAGACATGGTTATTGCCTCAGGCTTTCTTCATCGCGACGACAGTAGACGCCGCCGTTCCCGGGCGCTGCGCCTGCACTCGCGCACCGGTAACGAAGTGCGCGTGCAGGTCGTGCGCAAAACTGTTCAGTTTGGCAAGCACTGCCTTGTTGCCCCGCACCAGCGCGTTGTAACCAAGTACTGCGGGGATTGCCACAGCGAGGCCGAGAGCGGTCATGATCAACGCTTCGCCAATAGGGCCGGCGACGCGGTCGATGGTGGCCTGGCCGCTGCTGCCAATCGAGAGCAGCGCGTGATAGATGCCCCAGACCGTGCCGAACAGTCCAACGAAGGGCGCGGTGGAGCCCACTGAGGCGAGGATCGCCAGACCTGATTGCAGCTTCGCAGTGAATTCATCGAGCGAATTCTTCAAGCAGCGTGTGACCCAATCCGACAGGTCAAGCGTGTCGTGCAGTTGAGGCTTGGTGTTGCGGTGGTGAACTGTGGCCTCCTGGCCTTCCAACGCCAGCATGCGCAGCGGATTGTCAGTCTGCGGGCCAAGCGCTGTGACGCCCGACGCGAAGTCATCGGAGTGCCAGAACGCATTGCTGTTGCGGACGAGTTTCTTGTAGCGGGTGATCGCCAGTGCCTTGACAACGATGACAATCCACGAGGCCAGCGACATGGCAAGCAGGAAGAGGGCGACCATGCGGGTGACGATGTCGCCCTGGTGCCACATGTTGATGAGGCCGAATTGAGATTCCATGCGATAGATATGCGGAGAGGTTGAGGGTTATTCGAGAACAAAGTTGATTGGCACGTTGAACCACATCGCCTCGGCGACGCCCGCGCGTTTGCCAGGCACGTAGCGCCACTTCATGACGGTCTCAGCGGCGGAGCGGTCGAGGCGTTCGAAGCCGCTGGACTTGCGAATTTCTGCTTTCTGCGGCTGGCCGTCGGCGCCGATCAGCACCCGCATCACGACGGTGCCCTGTTCGTTGAGGCGCTTGCTCATCGGAGGATACGGCGGCTTCGGGTTCTGCAGATAGTCGGCATCGCTGGAGGGCAACTGGATTGCAGGCGCTGCGGGTGGTGCTGGCGGGATGGCAACTGGCGCGGGCGGTGCCGGAGCAATGGGCGCCGCGATTGGCGGCAAGGGTGCCGGTGGCGGGTCGATCACGCCGACCGGCGCATTGGGGGTAGGGGTTGGATCGGCAATCGCGGCAAGCCTCGGCGCTGGCGCAACTGGCTGTGGTTTCTGAGCAGGTGCAGGTGGCGGAGGCGGAGGCTCGTCTTTGGGACGCGGTGGCTCCACGAATTCGGCGATTACTTCTGCTGGCACTACCAACTCGACGGCGCGACGCAGCAATCCGGTTTGCAGCAGCCACAGCGCGACAGCGTGAAACGCCACCACTGCAACGGTGACCATGACGGTTCGGTTGAACAGCGGAGCCGGAGGGTCTTCAAAAGCCGACATGGTTCTAGGTGTCTGCCCACATGCGCAGCAGGTTGTGATAGGTGCCGGTCAGCGCGATTGCTGCAGGCGTTTCGCCTTGCTCGTTGCGCAGACTGATGATGGTGTTGTCGAGGTCGTGCAGCAGCCGGCGCTGCTCAATGTCACGAACCATGCTTTCGATCCAGAAGAAGCAGGCCAACCTGTAGCCGCGCGTCACTGGCAGCACCTGATGCAGCGTCGTGCCGGGGTAGATGACCGCATCGCCAGCGGCGAGTTTGATACTGCGAGGGCCGGCTGCATCCTGGATCACCAGCTCGCCGCCGTCGTAGTCCTCCGGCTCGGCAAAAAAAATAGTGCAGGAAATGTCGGTGCGGATACGCAGGCCCGAGTCGGGCGCGAACCGTATCGCGTTATCGACGTGATTGCCGAAAGCGTTACTGTCACCACCATAGCGATTGACTCGCGGCGGAAACACCCGCTTGGGCAGCGTCGCCGAAAAAAACTGCGGATGACGATCGAGGCCACGCAGCACAATGGCTCGAATCTCGCGGGCAGCGTCGCAATCGTGCGGCATCTGCTCATTGTTCTTGACAGCAACCGCTTGCCGCCCGGCGCTTTCGCGCCCGGATACCCACGGCGCTTGGGCGATCAGCTCGCGGATTCGCGACAGATCATCGGTGGTCAAGACATTTGAAAGGGTGAGCAACATGGCGACTCGCTTGGTTGGTGGCGGGCGATTGCGGCAACTGCGGAAGCGCTGCTGCCCGAACTGATCGCCCGCGCGGCCTGCGCGGCAGACAAATGGGTCAGAAGTTCATGGCCAGCGAAAGCTGGAAGATGCGTCCGGCGCCAGGGATGTAGTGGCCACGATAGAGGCCATCGGCATAAAGTTTGTTGGCAACGTTGTTAACGTTTGCCTTGATCTTGTAGGTATCGTTGAACGCGTATTCCGCCATCAAGTCTGCGGTGACAAAACCGGGCGCTTCCCAGGCGGGCGCGGTGACATCCGCCGGCGCTTGGCGCGAGCGGAAGTTGAGCCCGCCGCCGAAGCGCAGTTTCGTAGTCACCTGGTAGGTGCTCCATACCGTCCCGCTGTGCTTTGGGCTTAGTCCAGGGCGATCACCGACGCGGTTGCCGACGGTGTTTGAGGTGGAGGCTGCCTCGTCAACCCGGGCAACCGGCATCCACATGTAGGAAACGTAAAGCTCCCAATTCGGGGTGATACGCCCGGAGAGGTCGATCTCGACGCCAGCAGTATGGCGTTTGCCGGAGAGCAGCAGCCGTGTCGCAGCGGTGTCTGGATCGGTATTGCGCTCGTGCAGCTTGGTCGAGCGGAACAGGGCGAAGCGGGCGGTGAAGCGCTTGTCTTCGCTGTCGAGCCGGGCGCCCAGCTCGATATTGGAGCTGCTCTCAGGCGGGGTATTCGCACTTTGTGCGTTGTAGGAATAGGTGTCGCCGGAGGTATTGAACGACGTGCCGTAGGACAGGTGGTACGACTGCAGCGGTGTTGGCTGGAACAGCAACGCAGCGCGGTAGCTTACCTCGGAGATCTTTTGTGCGTATGTGGTTGTGGTGACCGGTGTGACCGCATTGGTGGGGACTGCGTAGGCTTTGTAGCGGCCGTCCACGTTGTCGTAGCGCAGGCCACCGAGCGCTTTCCAGCCCGGCAGGAACTCAACCATGTCCTGTGCGTAGACGCCGAATGCCTTGGCGACGAAATCGTTGGTGACGCGCAGCGGCCGACCGAATTCATTGGTCACAGCCCCATCGTTGGGCGTGCCGGCCTGTGTGGTCGGCTTGGTGGTCGGCAAACCACCCTGCGCAGCGCTCAGGGCACCGTAAACGGTCCGTTCGTCGCGCGAGTAGTCAACGCCAGCCAGCAGATGGTGCTTCATGCCAAATGCCGCAAATTTCGAGCTGAAGTCGCTTTGCCCCTGGACCGTGTCGAGGTCCTGGATCTTCAGATTGAGACCGCGTGTGAACACGGTGTTGGGCCCGAAGTTGCTCAGATCGACCGCGGCTGGGTTCGTCGTCGGCGTGGTGCCAACGCCAGCGAAACGCACCGTGCCAGCGTGCTGGTCACGCTTGTATTCGCCCTTGCGCACTTGAGTCTTGAGCTCGGTGTCGGCGCTCAGCCGGAAGGTGTGCGCCACTGTGCCGATGTTGGCCTGACCAGCGTTGTAGTCGCTGGCCATGCCGTAGTAGCTGGCCGGATCAAGGCCGCTGATGACCGTGTTGGTGGCGCCGGTGTCGGTGGCACGTGGCTTGATCCAGGGTAGACCGTAATTCATGCCGTTGTCGTTGTCCAGGTGATAGATGCTGGCCATGAACTCGTGCTGCTCGCCAATGCCGGTGCGGAACGCGGCCGCAAAACCGTTCTTGTCGATGCTGCTGCCGGCGCCGTTGTTGTCGGCTTTGGTGTACATGCAAGCCATGCGGAAGGCAGAGGATTCGCCGACTCGCTGGTTGAGATCGGCGACGACGCGACGGTACTCGTGATTGCCTGCCGTCAGCGTCACGTTCTTCTCGTCCACCAGTCGCGGCACCTTGCTGACTTGATTGACAGCACCCCCGGTCGATCCGCGGCCGAATAGCATCGACGCCGATCCGCGCAAAACGTCAATGCGGTCGTTGTTGAAGGTGTCGCGATCATAGAAGGCTGCGTCACGCATGCCGTCGAGGAAGATGTCGCCGGTCGCAGCCAGCGAGAAGCCCCGCAGACGGATGTCTTCTTCACCGCCTTCTGCAGCAAGAAAAGTGACACCGGCGGTGTTGTGCAACGCCTCCTTTACCGTGTCGATGTTGCGATCGACGATCAGTTTTTCAGTGACCACAGTGATCGACTGCGGAATATCGCGCAGAGCCTGCGTGCCTTTGCCGATTGTGGTGGTGGTCGCGCGGATGGCATCCTTGCCGAGCTGCGCTTCCGCCTTTTCCTTGACCGTGACTGCTTTCAGCGTCTTGCCCTCAGCCGGTTCGCTGGCAGTCGCCGGTGGGGAGGAGGGTTTGCCGGTATCAGCTGTTGTCGCAGGCGTGACAGGTTGCGAAGACGCCGTCTGCGCCCAGCTTGCCGGCGATGCCGCGAGCAGCACTGCGGCCATTGGTAGCAGTGCAACGCCGTGCGCCGCGCGCGCGCAGAACTGGGTGTGAATGTTGGTAACAGGGTGCGGTGGGCGTGCTGCATGCACCGCAGTCGAGGTCAAGGCCACGTGAGTCTCCAGTCAGTTTCCGCCCGGAGAACCGGGCGGTGGGTTGGCAACTGGCTGGCTGATCCCCGCTGTGGTGTGCGTCGAACGGGACTGGCTTGCCGCAGAAATTATCGATAATTGTATAGCAAATGCGAATCGTTCGCATATGCGGATGCTGGCTTCAGTGGCTGAATGTTGATCTGGCGCAAGAGTTGCGTATTAGGGCAGAGCGGACACAGGGCCGCCGCCGCAGTGCAGGCGAGTCGCTATCGACAGCTACCGCCTCGCGGTGTTGCAGTTGCTTCGCAACGGCTACGTCGTGGTCATCCGCGCCGCGTATTCCGCTTCGTGTCGCTCTGCCTCGAGCCGCTCGCGCTCGGTCGCGCGGATGTAAGCGTCGCGTTGCTTCAGGCGATCGATGTAGGCGACGCAAGCTTCGCCGGCCAGTTCCAGCTTGGCTGACAATGCCCACACGAGGCAATGAAACACCACAATGTCTGCCAGGGTGAATGCCTCGCCAGCAATGTAGGGTGAAGTGGCGAGCCGCTTCTCGATCACCTTTGCCGCGCGGCCGAATTGCCAGATCGCGGTGGGCTCCAGTGCTGCGACACGCTTGTCCTCGGGCAGTGCAAAGCGATGCTGTGCGATGGCCCAGAGATGCGGCTCCAGCTCGGTCAGCGCATAGAACGTCCAGCGATGCGCTTCGGCGCGGCTACGCAGATCGGCAGGAAGCAGACCGGACTGTGGAAATTTCTCGGCGATGTAGTGCACGATGGCGGCGGACTCGGTCAGCGTCAAGTCGCCGTCCTCCAGCACCGGAATCTTGCCCGCCGGATTGACTGACTTGAACCATGGCGCCTGGCCTTCTCCCTTCATCATCCAGACCCGCACGTAGTCATACGTGGCGCCTGCTTCTTCCAGTGCCCAGACACAGCGAAGCGAACGCGAATTGCGGCTGCCGTAAAGTTTCATGTCATTCTCCTTGACGTGATTGTCCACGATGCAGGTCCGCACAGGCGGCCAGGGTTGTGTCATCAAATTTGACGGACGGCGTCGATTCGGTTTTCAACTGCAAACGCCTCGTTCACGCTCTCCTTTGCGCCACTAGAATGAAACGCAAGAAGGCCGCGATGGCACCACAAGACGGAGGGGACGTGAGATGCGAGGGAACGCGGTACGGATAGCCGGGACGTTGATCATTCTTCTGGGCCTCGTCGGCTTTGGCGGGCAGGGCAGCAAGATCGGCGTGGCGAACTCGCTGATCGAGCAATCGCTGGGGACAACGTTGCAACGACCGGTCTTTCAGTGCGGTACCGGCGCCGATGCGGTCACCGACGACGGCATTGCTGGCAGCGTCACGCTGTTTGAAAGCGGGCCGGTACGGCCGATTGCACTGTCGACTGATGGCAAGCGTCTGTACGTGACCAATCGCCCGGCGCACTGCCTGGAAATCTACGCAGTCGAAAACGATACGCTGCGCCTGGCCAGTACCGTCGCTGTGGGGCTGGAGCCGGTCGCGGTCGCCGAGCGCAACGGCAACGAAATCTGGGTGGTCAATCACCTCTCGGATTCGGTGAGTGTGGTGCGCCTCGATGGTACGCCGCGCGTGTTGCGTACGTTACAGGTGGGCGACGAGCCAAGGGACATTGTGTTCGCCGGGCCCAATCGCGACCGTGCTTTTGTGACTGCAGCGTTTCGCGGCCAGAACCGCCCCAACCTGACATCGGCCAGCCTCACCGTGGCGGGTCAGGGACGCGCCGATGTCTGGGTTTTTGATGCAGCGAATCTCGACGACAGTCTTAACGGCAATCCGTTGACCATTCTCACGCTGTTTGCGGATACGCCTCGCGCCCTGGCCGTCAGCGCCGACGGTGCAACGGTCTACGCCGCGCCGCTGTTCTCGGGCAATGGCACGACAACCTTGCATCGCGATGCTGTGCTCAATCGCAAACCGTCGCCGCTGGCGAGCAGCGACGGCGTGCGCGCCCCTGATACTGGACTGATCGTCAAGTTCGACGGCTCGGCCTGGCGCGACGAGGCGAAGGTGGACTGGTCGTCCTCGGTCAAGTTCTCGCTGCCTGACTACGACCTGTTCGCGATCGATGCCAATGCGGCAACGCCGACTTTGAAGTCGCGGGTGAGTGGCGTAGGCACGACGCTGTTCAACATGGCTGTCCATCCCGGCAGCGGCAAGGTGTATGTGAGCAACACCGACGCCAAAAACCACATTCGCTTCGAAGGCCCCGGTGCCAGCGCCAGCACGGTGCGTGGCCGTATTGCGGAGAGCCGCATCAGCGTGGTTGACCCGGCGAGCGGTTCGGTAGATGCCGTGCATCTGAACTCGCATGTCAACTTTGCGTTGCCACAAGGCCAGGCGATCAGTGCAGCAGACAAGGCGCGCAGCCTCTCGCAGCCGACGGCGATGGTATTCAGCCCTGCCGGCGACACGCTTTACGTCGCTGCGTTGGGCTCTGCCAAGGTCGCCGCGCTTCCGGTGTCGTCACTGTCGACGGCCGCTTTCACAGCCAACGCCGCGCAGCACATCGCTGTGCCGGACGGCCCGGCTGGACTTGCGCTTGATTCGGGCGGCACGCGGTTGTTCGTTTACTCGCACATTGCGCACAGCGTCAGCATTGTTGACACTGCTAGCAAAGCGGTGCTGACCACAAAGGTGCTGTTCACGCCCGACAGCGTGCGCGTGAAGACGGGCCGCCGCCTGCTCTACGACGCCAACTCCACATCGAGCAATGGCACCAGCGCCTGCTCTTCCTGCCACACTTTCGCCGACATGGATCATCTGGCGTGGGATCTTGGTAATCCGGATGAGGGACCGAAAACCAACAACAACCCGTACGTCGCCAACAGCCCGAAGACCACGCCGCGTTTTCATCCCATGAAAGGCCCGATGACCACGCAGACCTTGCGCGGCATGGCGAAGAACGGTCCGACGCACTGGCGTGGCGACCGCATCGGCGGCAACCGACAGACGGTGCGCGGCAGTGTCGAATCGCTGGAAGAGGCCTCGTTCAAGGAATTCAATCCAGCGTTTGTCAGTCTGGTAGGGCGGCAGACGCCGTTGTCCGAAGCCGACATGCAGGCGTTCACCGATTTTGCGATGGCGCTGAAGATGCCGCCCAATCCGGTGCGGGCACTCGACAACTCGCTGAACGCGACCGAACAGGCCGGACGAGACATCTATTTCAATGTCAACAACATCACCCTGCTGGGCAGTTGCAACCACTGTCACAGTCTTGACCCTGCTGCTGGTCGCTTCGGTACCGGCGGCCTGATGTCGTTTGAAGGCTTCCGCATCACCGAGAACTTCAAGGTACCGCATCTGCGCAACATGGTCCAGAAGCTCGGCATGTCCGGTTTCAGTGGCGACAGCAGCGCGGCGACCGGTCCGCAGATTCGCGGCTTTGGCTTCGCCAACGACGGCAGCATCGACACGCTGAACAATTTCTTCAGCGATCCCGTCTTCAACTTCCCTGCACCCGCAGCGACCTCACGCGGCCAGGTGACCGCGTTCATGCTGGCGATGGATAGTGACTTGCTACCGGTGGTCGGACAGCAGGTGATCTGGCGGCCCGGCGCGGTGGACGCCGTGGAGGCGCGGCTTAATCTGCTCAAGCAGCAAGCCCGTGTGACCACGCCCCGTGCCGCTTGCGATCTGGTGGTGCGAGCCAATATCGACGGCGTCGCCCACGCGGGCCTGATGCAAGGCGACGGCAACTGGCAGATGCGCAGTGGTGCGGTGCTCAGTGATGCCAGTCTGCGTGCGCTGGCGAGTGTCAGCCAGCCGCTGAGCTTTACCTGCGCGCCGCCCGGCGATGGCAAGCGGATTGCGCTCAACGGTGGGCCGGTGCCGGCAAACGCTGTCGTCGAGTACTACTTTGCGGCAATGGACCAGTACTTCATCACGGCCAGCGGCAGCGATCAGGCCTTGCTCGACAGTGGCATCGCGCCGGGCTGGTCGCGTACGGGTGAATGGTTCAAGCAGGGTGGAAGCACGCCAGTCTGCCGCTTTTACGGCAGCGTTTCACCGGGGCCGAACTCGCATTTTTACACGGCGATTCAGTCGGAGTGCGATTTGCTTCGTTCGTTGCAAGCGAGCACGCCAGCGACGCAGCAGCGGCTTAATTTCGAAAGTCTGGATTTCACGACGACCCCTGCCATCAACGGCACCTGCGTCGCCGGCACGATACCGGTCTATCGCGCCTATAACAACGGCGCTGCGCGCGGTATTGACGGCAACCACCGGTTTACGACCAACGCCAGCTCTATCGCTCAGGTGGTCGCCCGTGGTTGGGTCAATGAAGGCGTGGTGATGTGCGCGCCGTCGTGACCGGCAGATAAACTGCAATTAGCGTCGCATCACGCTGGCGCAGCCTGTCGGCGCGGCACAATCTCGTTGGCAACCAACGCTGCGAGCACAATCGCGCCGCCGATCAGTGTGGATGCGCCGGGCGTCTCGCCAGCGCCGAGCCACGACCACAGCGGCCCCATCAACACTTCGAGCAGACCGAGCAGAGCCACCTCTGGTGCCGTCAGGTGGGCGCTGGCGCGCACCATCATCACACACGGGATGCCGAGCTGGAAGATACCGAGGATGGCGAGCAGCAGCACGTCCTTCGTTGAGGCGACAAACGGCAGCGACAGCGGCAGCGTAATCGCGCATGAGAGCAGCGCGCCGAGCAGCACCGCTGGCGCAAGATCTACGTGTGCGCCGGTGCGCTTCAGCGTGACGATGTTGATGGCCGAAGCGACCGGCACACCAAACGCCACCGCCATGCCGAACAGCGCGGCCCCGCTGGCCTGCGCCTGACTGGCGAACATGATGACCATGCCGGCGAACGCGGCGGCGATGGCGAGCCAGGTGCGCGTGGCGATCGGCGTCTTCAACACCGCCCAGGCAAGGACGGTGGCGAACAGCGGTGACAACGCATTGACGATCAGCGTGTTTGCCGTCGAGGTCAACGTCAGTGCGATCATGAAGCAGGTGAACATCACGGCCCAGCACAGGCCCGAGATCAGACCAGGCCGCCCGCTGGCGCGCACGTAGGTTGCTGCACCCATCGTGCCGCGCGTGTACACGAACCACACGATCAGCGTGATCGCACAGAACAGGCTGCGCCAGAAGGTCACCTCAAAGCTTTTCGCACTATCGAGATGGCGCGTGAAGACGCCAGCGATGCTCCACATGAAGGTGGCAAGCACCATGGTGAGGATTGCGCGGCGATGCTGTTGTGGCGTACTGCTGGTCATGGTTGAAATTCAGGCCGAATCGATTGGGTAGTTTTTTAGCGGTCTTGCTTACGAGGCGTTGTGCCCCTCGTTGCGCACTTCCGGCACACCGAGACAACAGATTGCGGCGACCGTCATCAGCGCCGCCGCTGCCATCAATGTGCCCAGGACGCCGAAGCGCTCGATGAGCCCGCCGCCAGCCCAGAAGCCGATGCCGAGGCCGATCATGAACAGCGTCATGCTCCAGGTGAAGGCTTCCGTCGAATACTCGCCGGGTGCCAGTTTGCCGAGTTGTAACGAGAGCGCTGTGATCATCGGGCCAAAGGCAAGACCGGTCAGCGCGCAGGCGAGCAAAAAACTCCAAGTCTCGCTACACACCGCCATCAGCGCCGACCCAACCGCGAGCCAAAGCCCGGTTGCCATGATCTGGCGGTTCAACGGCCACGAAAAATGCCGCGAGCCATAGGCAAAACCCATGATCGCCGACGGAATGCTCATCGCCGCGTAGAACCAGCCAACGCGCGCCGGAAAGCCGCTGGCGTTGGCGAACGCGGGCAGTGCAATCTCGTTGAGGCCAATGCCGATGGCGAAGCAGAATGACAGCACGAGCGCACGGCGCACACCGAAGGACTTCAGCGGGCCCAGCCAGTGCCGCTCGACACCACGCTCAACCTCGCCCCAGCGCGCGATCGCGCCCGAACGCGAGAAATGCCAGGTGCCGACCGCCGTCATCACTGCTGACGCTGCCACCGCGAATGCTGGCGAACCGGCCAGCATGGTCAGGCTCACCAGCAGCGGCCCGAGGATGAAGCAGGTCTCCATGATCACCGACTCCACCGCAAACGCGCTCTGCTTCTGCGCGTCAGCCATGCCCGATTTGCGATACATCGCGCGGATCGTCATCGAGATCGGCGGGAACACGACTCCGGCAAAGAACGCCGCCGCCAGCACCAGCGGCAGCGGTGCCTGCTGCGTCACCGCGAACACCAGCAGCAACAGCGCAATCGCGTGCAGCAGTCCCAGCGGCAGCATCACCGCCCGCGGGCTGTTCTGGTCAACGTAGCGGCCAATGATTGGCGCCTGGATCGCCAGCGCACACATGTAGGCGGCGCTGACCATCCCTGCGCGGGTAAACGACGCCGTCTGCGACTGCACCAGCAGCGTCAGCCCAAGCGCATTCATGCCAAACGGCAATCGCGGCAGGATGGAGGAGAGAACAATGCGCCGCAGCTCACGGTCAGCGAACAGCGTGCGGTAGGGGGTGAGATTGAGCAAGAGAAACGACGGGGAAAGCAGCGTGACTGGTGGCGTATCAGCTTTTTGTTGAAAGCCTTATTGACTATGGGCCTCAGGGCGGAAATGGCCAGAAGTCGAGAATTGCAGAAAATGCCATCAAGCCCAGATGCAGCCGGGTTTTCAGCCAAAAGTTGACTGGACGTCACCACGGTCGGTCAAGACGGATAAACGACCTGTTGTGGTGCGTGAGCGTAACTGAACTGCAACACACCAACGATGAGGGACTTGCGGCCTCGGCTGCACGCTGCGCATGCACGCCACCAGGGAATGCCCGGAGCGTCGATCCGCCGTCAGCCCGACGTCACTAGACTGCCGTCGCCGCTTCAATCGCCTTGACGACTTCAGCCGTCAGCTTCGGCACCACGTCCAGCGCCTTCATGTTCTCGTGCACCTGGCTGACGCGTGAGGCGCCGGTGATGACGGTGGATACGTTCGGGTTCTTGAGGCACCACGCCAGCGCGAGTTGCGAGATGGTGCAACCGAGATCGCTGGCGATCGGACGCAGCTTTTCGACGGCGGCGACTTTGGCCGGGTCGGTCACGCGCTCGGCGATCCATTCGTAGCCTTTGACTGCGGCCCGGCTGTCGGCGGGGATGCCGTCTTTGTACTTGCCAGTCAGCAGGCCGGACGCGAGCGGGCTCCAGATCGTAGTGCCGAGGCCGATGTCGGCGTAAAGGCGCGCGTACTCGCGCTCGACGCGCTCGCGGGCGAACAGGTTGTACTGCGGCTGTTCCATCACCGGTTTGTGCAGATGGTGGCGCTCGGCAATTTCGTACGCGGCGCGGATCTCGTCAGCCGACCATTCGCTGGTGCCCCAGTAGATCGCCTTGCCTTGCGTGATCATGTCGCTCATCGCGTAAACCGTCTCCTCGATCGGCGTATGCGGATCGGGCCGGTGGCAGAACACGAGGTCAACGTAGTCCAGCTGCAGGCGCTTCAGCGAGCCGTCGATCGCCTGCATCAGGTATTTGCGGTTGAGCGTGTTCTTCTCGTTGGGGCCGTCATTGATACCCCAGAAGAACTTGGTCGAAATGACCATCTGCGCGCGGCGCCAGCCCAACTGCTTGAGCGCTTCGCCCATGATGGTCTCCGACATCCCCTTGGCGTAAACCTCGGCGTTGTCGAAGAAATTGACCCCGGCATCCCACGCGGCAGCCATGCAATCAACAGCGGATTTGGTATCCACCTGATTGCCGTAGGTCACCCACGAGCCAAAAGAGAGTTCAGAAACTTTGAGGCCGGAGCGGCCGAGACGACGATATTGCATGGTTAGTTCAGGACGACGGCGTTTCGCGCCTAGGACGACGGCCTGCCGCGCGACCTAAGACGACGCCCCGATGGGGCTAGGACGCGAGCAGGGGAAGGGTGTTTCGTATTGGTCAAGGGTAACAAACGCAGGTCTGACGATTGGACCAGCGTGCCAATGTTCGGGCCAACACATAGGGCACTACGCAAATTGCATTGAGGAAATAAGTTGCAGACTTGCGTCCTAGCGCCGAAAGGCGCGTCGTCCTAGGCCGCGAAGCAGGCCGACGTCCTAGGCGCGAAGCGCCGTCGTCCTGACCCACTAGGCGCCTTGCGACGCGCCCTTGCGCGCCCGCAGGTCGATGCGATTGTCACCGCGCAACAGGTTGAACACGACAAAGCGGTTCGAATCGCGGATCGCGCGGCGTACCTCCTGCGGCGAGCTGACGTAGTTGCCGTTGATGCCGAGCAGGATGTCGTTCTCGCGCAGGCCGATCTGATAGGCCTCGCTGCTTTCATCCACGTCGAGCACGTAGACGCCGCGACGATTCAGCTCCTTCGGGATGCTGGCGAGCTCGGTGCCAGGCAGCTCGTTGACTTTTTCCGGCTTCAGCCCTTGGGCACGGGCCGGGGTCTCGATGGTGATGCGCACGTGGCGCTGGCTGCCGTTGCGCATTACGGTGAGATCAAGCGCCTGCCCGATCGGCGTCAGGCCCTGCTGGTTGCGCAGGTCGTAGCCGGTGCGTACCGGGCGGCCGTTGGCATTGAGTACGACGTCACCTTTCCTCAGCCCCGCCTTGTCGGCCGGACTGCCGGAGATCACGGTGTTGATCACTGCGCCTTCAATGGCCGGAAGTTTTTGCTCCTTCGCGATGTCCTGGGTGACCTCGCCAACGGCCGCGATGCCAATTCCGCCGCGCTTGACTTCACCGAAGCGCGCAAGCTGGTCCATTACTCGCATCGCCATGTTGGTTGGCACTGCGAAGCCGATGCCGACGTTACCGCCAGTCGGGCCGATGATGGCCGTGTTGATGCCGATCAGCTCACCGCGCAAATTGATCAGCGCGCCACCCGAATTGCCAGGGTTGATCGAGGCATCGGTCTGGATGAAATCTTCATAGCCTTCGATGTTGAGCCCGGCGCGGCCGAGCGCAGAAACGATGCCGGACGTGACGGTTTGCCCGACGCCGAAGGGATTGCCGATGGCCAGCACATAGTCCCCCACCTGCAGCGCATCCGATTCGCCCACCTTGACCGAGGTGAGCCGCTCAGCCGGGATTTGCACCAGCGCGATGTCGGTGGCGGGGTCAGAGCCGATCAGTTTGGCTGTGAACTCGCGCCGGTCGCGCAGGGTGACGACGATTTTGGTGGCACCTTTCACCACATGGTGATTGGTCAGCACGTAGCCCTTGGCCGCATCCACGATGACGCCGGAGCCTGACGCCTGCGCCTCCCGCGGCCGTTCCGGCGCGCCGAAGAAGCGGCGGAAGAACGGGTCGTTGAACATCGGGTTGTCGCTCTCGGCGCTGCGCGTGAGCGTCGAGATGTTGACCACGCCGGCTGCCGTCTGATTGACTACCGGTGCGAGAGAAGGCATCGCACCGCTGAGGCCGGGCGCCGCCTGGCGGGGCATCGGCGCGGGCAAACCGGGTTGCGCCAGGCTTTGCCCGGTGAACAGGGCCAGCAGGCTGGTGGAGGTGGCGAGAAGGAGGGCGCGAACAGGTTTCATGGGGTGCATGATCCATTCGAAGGCAAAGTGTCACAAAGTTCCCGTGCCAGCGTGATGGCGCAGGTTTGGCGAGTTCAGGCCGTCACCACCAGATTGTCGCGATGGATCAACTCATCCTCGTCGACGTAACCGAGCACGGCCTCAATTTCAGTTGAGGGTTTGCGCATGATCCTCAAGGTCTCGCTCGACGAGTAGTTGGCGAGTCCGCGCGCCAGCTCCCGGCCGTGCTCGTCTAAGCAGACGATCACTTCGCCGCGCTCGAATTCACCGCTGACCGCAGTGACGCCAATCGGCAGCAGGCTTTTGCCGCCATGCAGCAATGCCTTGGTGGCGCCGGCATCCAGCGTGACGCGACCGCGCATCTGCAGCAGGTCGGCCAGCCAGCTCTTGCGTTTGGCGAGGCTGGCCTCCGGTGCGTAGAGCAGGGTGCCAATGGCCTCTCCGCTCAGTACCCGTTGCAGCACGTTCTGCTCATGACCGCTGGCAATGACGGTGTGGATACCGGTGTTTGATGCGCGGCGTGCGGCGAGGATCTTGGTCAGCATGCCGCCGCGAGAAATGCCGGTGCCAGTGCCGCCCGCCATCGCCTCGTACTGCGCGTCATCGGCGCGGCCAACGCTGACGAACTGTGCCGATGGGTCGCGGCGCGGGTCCGCCGTGTAGAGGCCGCGCTGGTCGGTCAACAGCACCAGCGCTTGCGCATCGACGAGGTTGGCGACCAGTGCGCCAAGGGTGTCGTTGTCGCCAAACTTGATTTCGTCGGTGGTGACGGTGTCGTTCTCGTTGATGATCGGAATGACGTTGTGCTTGAGCAGCGCCAGCAGCGTCGAACGGGCGTTGAGATAGCGTTTGCGGTCGGCCAGGTCTTCGTGGGTGAGCAGCACCTGCGCCGTGCGCAGGCCGTGCGCGCCGAAGGCCTGCTCATAGACGTTGACCAGCCCCATCTGACCGACCGCGGCAGCCGCCTGCAGCTCGGAGATCGCCTTCGGACGTTCTTTCCAGCCGAGCCGTGCCATGCCTTCGGCGACGGCGCCAGACGACACGAATACCACTTCGACACCACGCTGGCGCAGCGCCGCGACATCAGTGGCCCAGCGGGCGATCGCGCTGCGGTCAATGCCCGCACCGCCATTGGTCACCAGTGCGCTGCCGACTTTGGCGACGACGCGGCGGGCGGGTTTGAGAATTTCAAAAGAAGGCATGACGCAATCGGGGACCACGCAGATCAGTGGTCGGCAGGCGCGGCCAGATGTTCGCCGATGGCACGCACCAGCTCTGGCGTGCCGCCGCCGTTGATGCCGCTGATGGCAAACCACGGCTTGGTCCAGCGCAGACGGCGCAGGGCGTCCTTGATCCGGGCGTCGGCTTCCTTCTTGTCCAGCAGGTCGACCTTGTTGAACACCAGCCATCGCGGCTTCGCGTGCAGCCCCGGGTCGTACTTTTTGAGTTCGGCGACCAGCGCCCGTGCTTCCTTGACCGGATCAACGTTGGCGTCGAACGGAGCGATGTCGATCAAGTGAACGATGAGCTTGGTGCGCTGCAAGTGCCGCAGGAACTGGTGTCCAAGTCCGGCGCCCTCGGCCGCACCTTCGATCAGACCGGGAATATCGGCAATGACAAAGCTGCGGCCATAGTCGACACGAACCACGCCAAGGCTGGGCGCCAGCGTCGTGAAGGGATAGTCAGCGACCTTCGGCTTGGCTGCGCTGACCGCACGCACCAGCGTCGACTTGCCCGCGTTGGGATAGCCCAGCAGGCCCACATCGGCGAGCACTTTGAGTTCAAGCTGGACGCGACGCTTTTCGCCCGCTTCACCCAGGGTGCGTTGACGTGGCGCACGGTTCACGCTGGATTTGAAGTGGATGTTGCCGAGACCGCCGGCGCCGCCCTTGGCGATCAGCGCACGTGTGCCGTGCTTCGCGAGATCGGCCAGCTCTTCACCAGTTTCAGCGTCTGTGATCACAGTGCCGACCGGCATCTTGAGGACCAGATCGTCGCCGCCTTTGCCGTAGCAGTCAGCGCCGCGGCCGTTTTCGCCCTTCTGCGCCCGGTGAATGCGGGCGAACCGGTAATCAATCAGGGTGTTGATGTTTTCGTCGGCTTCGGCATAGATGCTGCCGCCACGGCCGCCGTCGCCACCATCGGGGCCACCGTGCGGGATGTACTTTTCGCGGCGGAAAGAGGCCATGCCGTTACCACCGTCGCCGGCAACGACGTCGATGAATGCTTCGTCAACAAATTTCATGGGGCATCCGTCTTGCTGTCGTTCGGAGTATCTGCCGGGGCAGGGGAAAGTGTCTTTTCGTACAACTCGAAGGCCTCGGCATTATCGCCGGGGCGGTTGCCGCGGAAGCGCAGCGCGTAGTCGGTTGCCGCTGGTGCCGAAGGTGTGCCACGATAGCGCTGCAGCAGCACGAACGGGCAATTGGCCTCATCAATACTGTCAACCGGTATCGTGCGGCGCGAAACCAGATATTGCAGCATTGCCGCCTGCGAGGTCGAAAGTTCAACCGAGTTGACGCAGCCGGACTTCGGCCACTTGCCGTCAAGCGCGCTGAACACGCCACGATAGGACATGATGTGATTGGCCGGTGAGATCAGCAGCGCCTGCGCCACGATCCACAGAAACGTAACGCAGCCCGCCCAGTTGATCATGGCACGGCGGGCGTGCTGATGCGCCGGCTGGATGAGCGCAATCCAGATGACAAATGCGATCAGCGCCACGCCGTAACCAAGCCACGGCGCGTGGCCGGCAAATTCGGGCACGTATGCCGTGATGCGCTGGGCGATCATCGGTGGCCAGCCGAAGTAGATTGAGGAAGCGACCAGCACCACGGCGATGGCGGTCAGCCCGAGCACCAGAATGCCGAACCAGTCGATCAGCGCATACCAGGTGCGCTTGAGCGTATCGACGCCGAAGGCGGCCAGCATGATGATCGGTGGCAGCAGATAGAGGGTGTGGACAGCCCGTGGCTCGGTCAGCGCAGAAACCGCCGCGAACGCGCTTGCTGCGAAGATGATGGGCGCAATCACTTCACCGCGCTGCCAACCGCCGCCGAAGCCCCGCGCCCGCAGCGTGACCAGCCAGATGGCCACAGGCCAGGCTGGCCAGGCGAACCAGAGCAGCGTACTGAGGTAAAACGTCGGGCCGAAGCGGTCGCGATCCTCCAGTTTGAGACCAAAGTCGGCGTCGACCCATTCCGCGAAACCGGCACTGTCACGCAACGCAAACGCCGCCAGCCAGACCGCGCAAACGACACTCGCGAACAGCAAAGCGCGAACCAGTGCCACCCGGTGCATCGAATACACGGGCGCGAAGCAGAGCAGCAGCAATGGCAGTGCGACGACGGTAAACCCCAGCACCGAGCGTCCAGCGAATGCGACGACGATTGCTGCCGCAAGCGCCAGCGTTGCCCGTCGCGGTGCCTCGGCCAGGCAGGCGCAACCGTAGAGTGCCAGCGCTACCGCCGCGAACACCGGGATATCGGGACCGTAGGCATGGGCGCGATCGTAGAGACCGACGCAGCCGATGGCGATGATCGCAGCGAGGTAGGAGATGTGCCCACCGCTCCAGCGGCGCGCAGCGGCGAACAGGGCGGCGACGCCGAGCGAGGTCCAGAGCACGTTGGTGATGCGGGCTGCCTCGTGCAGCGGCAGCAAGCTCTTCAGCGCCAGCACCAGTGGCGCGTTCAACCAGTGTATCAGGATGCTCTCAGAGTCAACGGCAACGCCAGCGACCATGGGGCGCCACCAGCCGGTGCGCAGGCTCGGGTCCAGCAGGCTTTGCAGGATGCCGATGAAGACCGGTTCATCGGGCTTCCAGGGGTCGCGGCCGACCACGCCAGAGGTCAGCCAGAAGCCGATCAGTGCGAGCAATGCCCATGACTTCCACCGCACTTTGTTGCGGTCGGTGGGTTGATGGTTGATGCGTGGTTGCATTGGGCGGGGTTGCGGCAGCGATTCGGAGTGGTGCGGGGCGTCAGGGAGGCACCGATGTTCAGTGCGGCAGGATCGAGACGGAGGCGCTACGGGCGCAAAGAGTGAACAGCCAAAAACAAAAAAAGGCAGCGCCAGGCTGCCTTTTCTGACTGATCCGAGCCGCTGGCGGTTCGGATCGGCATGCTTGAACGCTGTCTAGGCAGCCTTCTTGGCGTACTTCTTGTTAAAGCGCTCAACACGACCAGCGGTGTCGAGAATACGCTGTTGCTTGCCGGTGTAGAACGGATGCGAAGCGCTGGAGATTTCGAGGATGACCAGCGGATACTCTTTGCCGTCGTCCATGGTGATCTTGCGGTTAGTGCTGAGCGTGGAACGGGTGATCCATTTCACGTTGGCGGCGGTGTCGTGGAAGACGACTTCGCGATATTCGGGGTGAATTCCAGCTTGCATGATTTTCCTTCAGGTTTCACGGCGCCCCGTGCATTTGCGCTTCATAGGACGCCTGCGACCGGGATACGTGACTGGCTCGCTTGCGGATTCGTCCGCTTGCTTGCCTGTGGGTGAACTGCCAAAGCAGCAAAGCACGAAATTATGCCGAAAAACAAGCAGTTACGCAAGCCAATGGAGCCAAAACCGACAATAACGGCGCGCCGCGTCGCCGGCAGAGGGAACAACTTCGACGTACGATGGTCATGGAACGCCTGTCTGACTAGGCTGTGCAGCGAATGAACGCTAAAAAATGCATAAAGTCGACTTTATTCATTTTCGTTGTCAATGCCCATTACGAATGGGCATCCATGGCGAAAGATGATCGCCAGGACATTCACCTGTTGCCAGAACAAACTCCTCGCTACGGGTTTCCGTGGCATTGAAGTTCGCGTTATCGTTCGCATATCGCCGGTGAGCAGGGTTGCCTGCCGACGCAGTGATCGGGCAGTCGGCCCGCCGACTGTCGTTTGTTCCGTTTCCCCCTTGTCCTTATCGTCCTTAGCTATTTCAAGGAAGTTTGCATGAAACGAATTCTTCTCTTCGTCCTGACCAATGTCGCGGTAGTCGCGGTGCTCGGTCTGGTGTCGAGTATTTTTGGCCTGAACAAATTCCTCGGACCGCGCGGACTCAATCTGGGCGCCTTGCTCGGCTTTGCGCTGGTGATGGGCTTCACCGGCGCCATCTTTTCGCTGCTGATCAGCAAGTTGGTGGCCAAGTGGACGATGGGTGTTGAGATCATCAACGATTCGCCGGATCCGACCCACCAGTGGATCGTGCAGACGGTGCGCCGCTTCTCGGAAAAAGCCGGCATCGGCATGCCCGATGTTGGCATTTATGAGGGCGAGCCCAACGCTTTCGCCACCGGTGCGTTCAAGAATTCAGCGCTGGTGGCGGTATCGACCGGATTGCTGCAAAGCATGAACCGCGAGGAAGTGGAGGCAGTGATCGGGCACGAGATCGCCCACGTTACCAACGGCGACATGGTTACCATGACGCTCATTCAGGGGGTGATGAACACTTTCGTGATCTTCCTCTCTCGCGTCATCGGGTACTTTGTTGATCGTGTCATCCTGCGCAATGATCGCGACAGCGTGGGCATCGGCTACACCATCTCGGTATTTGTCCTTGATCTGGTGCTCGGCTTCGTCGCGCACATGGTGGTCGCCTGGTTCTCGCGGCAGCGCGAATTCCGCGCCGATGCCGGCGCTGCCGACCTGATGGGCACGACGCAACCGATGCAACACGCGCTGGCGCGTCTGGGTGGCCTGCAGCCGGGCGAGCTCGCCGGCCCGGTGAAGGCGATGGGCATCGGTGGCGGCATGGGTTCGCTGTTCTCCACCCATCCGCCGATCGAAGACCGGATTCGCGCGCTGCAGGAGCGTCGCTAACGCGGTCGCGCTTCAAGCCACCAGAAAAGGCCCCGCAAGGGGCCTTTTTTATTCGGATAATGCCGTCGATACAGTTTGCCACTCGGTACGGTCGCGGTTGCTGGTTACGTTCGCGATGGGATAATGCGCCGGCCTTGACGGCGGCGTTGCAAGGCGCCGGAAGCCAAGGCAGTCACAATCACTCGAAATTCCCGGTCCCATGCATTTCTACGCGGTTGTCGCGCTGTCAGCGTTTTTGCTCTTTCTCGTCCAACCGCTCATTGCCAAGCAGATACTGCCGTGGTTCGGCGGAAGCTCTGCGGTGTGGACCACCTGCATGCTGTTTTTCCAGGGCGCGTTGCTGCTGGGCTATGCCTACGCGGATATTGCGCCGCGCAAGCTGGGGTCGAAACGACAGCCACAACTGCACATAGTCGTTGCATTGATTGCTCTGCTGACGCTGCCGATCCTGGCACCAGAGAGCTGGAAGCCCGCTGGCGGCGAGGAACCAATTTCGCGCATCCTGCTGTTACTGTCGGTCACCATTGGGCTGCAATACGTATTGCTTTCGACCACCAGCCCATTGATCCAGAGCTATTTCGCACGGCTTCGTCCGGGGCAGGATCCGTACCGGTTGTTTGCCCTGTCGAATGCGGCATCGCTGGCTGCACTGGTGGCCTATCCGGTGGCGATTGAGCCGTATGTCGGCACCCGCATGCAGGCGTGGGGCTGGTCAACACTTTTTGGGCTGTTTGTGCTGCTGCTTGGCGCGCTGGCGTGGCGCGTCAGCCGCGCCCAGTCACCCGCAGGGGAAAGCGTCGCTGTGGCGGGGAGCACCGGTGAAGCGAACAGTATCGGTTCGCCTGAGCTTAAAACACAATTGCGCTGGATCGCACTGTCGGCCGCCGGCTCAATGCTGCTGCTCGCAGTGTCAAACCACATCACGCAGAACGTTGCCAGCGTCCCGCTGCTGTGGATACTGCCGCTGACGCTCTATCTGCTGACCTTCATCCTCACCTTTGACGGCACTGGCTGGTACAAGCGCGCTGGTTACGCGGGGCCGTTTCTGGTGCTGGTTTCCGGCATGTGTTTTTTGCTGCTGAACAAGGACTTTCAGTTCGATCTGGTCGTGCAGACCAGCGTGTTTTGCGTAGGGCTGTTCGTCGTCTGCATGGTCTGCCACGGCGAGCTGGTGCTGGCGAAACCTGCACCGCAGCATCTCACCCGTTTTTACCTGCTGGTGTCGATTGGCGGCGCGCTGGGAGCGCTTGTGGTCAGCGTGCTGGCGCCATTGCTGTTCGCCACCTACGTTGAAACCGCCCTTGCGTTGCTCGTTGCTGCGTTGCTGTTCGTGCCCATCGCGCAGGCGGCACATCCGTTTCTGCAATGGGTGGCTGTAGCGCTGGCTATCGGCGTGGTCGGCACAGCGGGCTGGTATGTCAGGGAGGAACACAAGAACGCCGTCGAAGTGACGCGCAACTTTTACGGCGTACTGAAAGTGAAGTCCTACGACGAGTCGGGCAGCGATGGCTATCTGGTGCGCCTGGTGCACGGCGCGATCCTGCATGGCGAGCAGTATCCGCACGAGAAGTGGCGTCGCGAGCCGACCACGTACTACACGCCAACCTCCGGCTTCGGCCGTGCCGTCAACCTGCAGCGGGAGAACGCACCGCTGACCCTCAACACGCAGCGCATTGGCATGATCGGGCTCGGTGTCGGCACCGTGGCCGCCTGGTGCCGTGCTGGCGACGTCTGCCGCATCTACGAAATCAACGCTGAAGTCGAGCGTCTGGCGCGCAAGCACTTCACCTATCTGGCTGATAGCAAGGGCAAGGTTGACGTCGTTCTCGGTGACGCCAGGCTGTCACTCGAGCGAGAAGCGAGCAACCAGTTCACTGTGCTCGCAGTTGACGCGTTTTCCGGCGACTCGATTCCGATGCACCTGATTACACAGGAGGCAGTACGCGTCTTCATGAACCAGGTGTCCAGCGGTGGTATCGTCGCCTACCACGTGTCCAACCGCTTTCTTGACCTGCCGCCAGTGTTGGCTGAAATCGCCGCGAAGGAAAATCTGGCCGGCGTGGTCATTGAAGACCCCGCCCAGACTGACAACGCCCTGCATTCGTCAAGTACCTGGGTGCTGCTCGCCCGCAACGCTGACACCCTCAAGGGCATCGGTGACGCTGGCAAACCACTTCAGCGCAGTGCCGGCGCGCCGCTATGGACTGACGACTTCAACAACCTGCTTTCGGTGGTGAAGTGGAAGCACTGACAGCCTGACGGGCCGGCGGGCATCAGTCTGCGCTGGCGGTCGCTCCCAGCGACGGATCCAGCGCCGCACGCTCGTCGAACACAAAGCAGTCGCCGTGATAATGGTCGCGGCCAATTTGCTCGAAATAGCGCAGGATGCCACCTTCGAGCTGGTACACATCACTCGCCCCCAGGTCGCGCAGATAGGGCGCGGCCTTCTCGCAGCGGATGCCCCCGGTGCAAAAGCTGACCACAGTCTTGCCCTGCAGCTCGCTGATGTGATCGCGTGCCATGTGGCCGAACTCGGTGAAGTTGCGATTGCCCCAGAACACAGCGTTGTCAAAAGTGCCCTTGGCTACTTCCACGTCATTGCGGGTGTCCAGCAGCACGATTGCCTCGCCCGCGTCCAGCCGGCGCTTCAGCTCGGCCGGTGGCATGAAAGGCGCAGGCGCATTGACCGGATCGACGCCTTCCTGGCGGAAGGTCACGATCTCGCGCTTCAGCTTGATTTTCATCCGCTTGAACGGCACGGTTTCGCTCCAGCTTTCCTTGAGGTCGAGCCCGGCAAAACGCGAATCGTCGTCAACGAATGCCATGAAGCTGCGGATTGCCGTCTCGGCACCCGCGAGGAACAAATTGATCCCTTCGTGCGCCAGCAGAATGGTGCCCTTCAGTCCGAGGGCCTTGGCTTTGGGCAGCCAGGTGGCCTTTAGCGCAGCCGGGTCGTCGATACCGACGAAACGGTAGGTTGCGATGTTCAGAATTTGCGACATGACGCAATTTTAGGGCGACAGCGCTGGGTGATAATTGCCGGGCAAAATCACACGCCACGGAAAGCGTCGGCAGAACACCCAGGAGAACGGCATGAACGGACAGTGGATCGACATCAAGGCTCATGACGGCGGCAGTTTTGGCGCGTATATGTCGACGCCACCAAAAGGCAAGGGGCCCGGCCTCGTCGTCATCCAGGAAATCTGGGGCGTCAACGAGCACATTCGTGATGTTGCTGACCAGTACGCCATGGATGGCTTCACCGTGTTCGCCCCGGACGTGTTCTGGCGCCAGCAGCCGCGTGTCGATCTGGGCTACAACGATGTCGATACGCCAAAGGCATTTGCCTACATGACGGCGCTCGACGCGCCAAATGCCGCGAAGGATCTGGTCGCGACGGCGACGGCGCTGCGCGCTCATCCGGCGTGCAACGGGCGCGTCGCCAGCCTTGGCTTCTGCATGGGCGGTCGCCTGTCGTTCGTCTGCGCTGCCGAAGGGGCGGTGGATGCGGCGGTTTGCTACTACGGCGGTGGCATTCACAACATGCTCGACCGCGTGCCGTCGATCAAGGTGCCGATGTTGCTGCATTTCGCAGAGAACGACGGCTACATCCCGATGCCTGCTGTTGAGTCCGTGAAAGGCGCGTTCGCCGGTCACGACGATGTTCGGGTCGATGTCTACGGTGGTGTCGATCACGGCTTCAACTGCTGGGGGCGTCCGATGTACAACCAGAAGGCGGCGGCGCTTGCACGTGGCCGCTCGTTGTCGTTTCTCTCGGGCGTGATCTGCTGACGGGCAGCGAATCGACAATGGCGGCAAAATAGTTGCCTGACCTCCAACTAAAAGACTCAATCCAGGGGAGACTTGATGACTTACGCCGCCATTACCGGTTGGGGCAAATGCATGCCGCCGGCCGTGCTCAGCAATGCTGATCTGGCAACTTTTCTGGAGACCGATGACGAGTGGATCACGTCACGCACCGGCATGAAGGAGCGGCGCATCTCGCACGTCAATGCCATCGAGCTTTCCTACGTTGCGTCGATGCGCGCGCTGGCCTGTGCCGGCCTCAAGGCGTCCGACATCGACCTCATCGTCTATGGGTCCTGCAGTTTCGACGAGATGGTGCCGAACACCGCGTCGGGACTGCAGTACAAGCTGGGTGCCAGCAATGCCGCGTCCATGGACGTCAACACGGCGTGTACGTCATTCCTGTATAGCTGGTCCACCGCCAACGCGATGATTCGCACCGGCGTGGTCAAGCGTGCGCTGGTGGTGGGGGTCGAGCTGATCTCGCGCTACATGGACTGGGAAAATCGCGGCGTTGCCGTGCTGTTCGGTGACGGCTGTGCGGCGATCGTCATTGAGGCCACCGAAGAACGTACCGGACTGCTTGGCGAAACGCTTGGCTGCATCGCTGACTCCCGTGGCATCCTGCGTATTGGTGGCTATGGCGCCACTTATGCCAACGCCAACGTGACTTTCGGCGACATGTCGTGGATCTTTGACGGGCCGCAGATTTTCAAGAAAGCGGTGCAGGGCATGACCGATGCCAGCGCAAAGACGCTTGCCAAGGTGGGCGTTACAGCCGAGCAGGTTGATCTCGTCGTGCCTCATCAGGCCAATTCGCGCATCATCGAGGCGGTGGCCAAGTACGCTGGCATTCCGATGAGCAAGGTCCACTTGACCGTGCAGAAGTACGGCAATATGAGCGCCGCCACGGTGCCGGTCGCGATGGTCGAAGCTCTGGAAGAGGGCCGTCTGCAGCCGCATGCAAAGCTGTTAATGCCCGCCTTCGGTGCCGGCCTCACCGTTTGTTCGCACTATGCCGAATGGGGCGAACGCACGACACCGAAAGACGTGTCGGATGTCGAACTGGCGCCGTGTGACAAGACGGCGCTCCAGATGGTGCTTGAAATGCGCGCTGCCAAAGATATTCGCGGCCGTAGCGCTGCTGGCTTGGCTGCGGCTTACGTCGTCGACCAGAAACCGTTCGGGTCGCAGTAGATAAGTGGGCTCAGTGCCGCGCGTAGAGCGGCACTGCCTCGCCCTCTGCGCAGAATTTGCGCAGGTAACTCAGGCGGTCCCCTGAGGCCTTGCCGTCCGCGACCAGTGTTTGCAACGCGCAGTTGGGCTCGTGCAGATGCTTGCAGTCACGGAAGCGGCACTGACCAATGCTGTCGCGGAATTCCGGGAAGGCACGCTCAATTTCGTTGCGTGAGAAGTGGGCCAGACCGAAAACCTGCATCCCTGGTGAATCGATCACCCAGGTGTCGTTGCCACCGAGCGTGAACAGACGGGTGAAGGTGGTCGTGTGCTTGCCGGAGTCGAGCGCTTCCGAAATTTCATTGGTGCGCTGCGCTTCGCTGCCCACGAGCGCGTTCAGCAGTTTGCTCTTGCCCATTCCTGATTGCCCGATCAGCACCGAGCGCTCGCCAGCGAGGCGCTCGCGCATCGGGCCGTGGTTGAACTTGGCGGAGAACGGGATCACCTCATAGCCGAGGTCGCGATAGAGTGCGAGCGCGTTGGCGGTCGCAGCGGCTTCGACCAGGTCAACCTTGTTCAAACCAATGATGGCCTTGACGCCACTGGCCTCGGCGCAGACCAGCCAGCGGTTGAGCAATTCGTCAGAGTAAGCGGGCAGCGGCGCCACGATACAGGCCACCTGGGTGACATTGGCCGCGACCAGTTTCTCCTTGAAAGCGTCGGCGCGGTAGAACAGCGACCCGCGCTCGCCAATGCGCTCGACCACGCCTTCGTTGTCATTGGTTCGCGTGACCGACACCTGATCGCCGCAGGCGATCTGCAGTTGCCGACCCTTGCTGACACAGGTGATTCGGGAACCGTCATCGAGCTGAACAACACAATGACGACGTTGGGTTTCGATCACCAGGGCTTGCTGCATGCAGTGTCTTTGCGCGTTTAGAGGAGTCGATGGGCGACTTCAATGCGTGCGGCGCAAATGAAATCGTTGTTGGAGATGCCACCCTGACCGTGGCCGACGTCGTGCGTGTTGTACGACACCTCGCAGCGGCTGAAGTGCACACTCAGGTCCGGGTGGTGGTCAGTCACATGCGAAATCGATGCCACGATGTTCACAAAGGCAATCGTTTCGTAGTAGTTCTTGAAGTGGAAATTCTTGACGATGCGGCCGCGCGGGAAAGTCACATCGGCCGCGACGTAGCGCCAGTCGGGCAACACTGCCAGATGGGCGTCGATATCCGCTTGTGTGAAAGCCGCGTGATGGTGCTGCGGCTCGGTCTTGCTATAGGCCAGCGCATCAAGTTTGGGGGCGTCCATGGCGGCTCCTTTCCGGTATGAACGTGCGCCGCGCGATACTTTGGGTCGACGGTCGCTGCACTCTGTTTGCCTGCTTCAGCCTTGCTGCAGGTGGGCGATCCGGATCATCGCTGGCGGGTGCGAGTGATGATACGCCGAATAGATCGGGTCCGGCGTCAGTGTATTGGCGTTGTCCTTGTACAACTTGGTCAGCGCGGCGATCAGATCGTCGCGACTGGCCACCTCAGCCGCATAACTGTCGGCTTCGAATTCGTGTTTGCGTGAATAGGCAGATGCGAGCGGTGCAACCCAGAAGAGCAGTGGCGGCAGCGCCAGTGAGAACAGCAGCAACGCGACGCCCGGTGACGCTGCGCCGGTGTCGGTCGGGAAGCCAAATGAGCTGTACAGCCAGGGCTGGGGCAGCACCCAGGCCAGCGCGGCCATGAAGGCAAGACTCGCCAGCGCAATGAACACAATGCGTTTGACGATGTGCTTGCGCTTGAAGTGCCCAAGCTCATGGGCCAGCACGGCAACAATTTCGCTGGTGCTGAGCCGCTCCAGCAGGGTGTCGAAGAACACGATGCGCTTGGCGCGGCCGAAGCCAGTGAAGTAGGCATTGCCATGCGCCGAGCGTTTCGACCCGTCCATCACGAACAGCCCGTTACTGGTGCAGTCCGCACGCTTCAGCAGCGCCTCAATCGCGCTACGGGTATCGCCGGCGTCCAGCGGTGAGAACTTGTTGAAGATCGGTGCGATGAAGGTTGGATAGATCGCCAGCATCAGCAACTGGAAACCGATGAATACCAGCCACGCATACAGCCACCAGAGCGACCCGGCGGAACGCATCAGCCAGAACACCAGCGCGGCCAGTGGCAACATCAGCGCTGCCGAGAGCAGAGTGCCCTTGATCAGATCGGCCCAGAACGTCGCGCGGGTCGTCTTGTTGAAGCCAAATTTCTCTTCAATGTGGAAGGTGCTGTAGTAACTGAATGGGATGCCGATCAGCCCGGTGATCGCCGAGAACAGGGCCAGCAACGCCACCTCGCGCAGCACTGGCATATCGGCGAGTGGCGCGGTCAACGTCCACAAGCGGCTCAGGCCACCGAACAGGATCAGCGCTGTCACGATCAGGCCGACGGCCGCCTCAATCTTGCCTAGCTGGCCCTTGGCGAGTGTGTAGTCGGCTGCACGCTGGTGGTCAGCCAGCGGAATGCTGGCGTCAAAAGGCGCAGGCACCGCGTCGCGGTGCGCCGCCACGTGCGCCAGATGACGATTGAGCAGCCAGCGTTCGATGAAGTAGTGAGCCAGCAGGGCGATGATGACAAGCGTGGCAAAAGTGCCCGGCGATGTGGTTGCTGGGGTCAAGGCGTCGGTGGGCATGCGCTGTGGGAAAATGACTTTGTCTCAATTGTTGTCGATTTTGGGGCGCGCCGCCGCGTTTCAGCCCCCCAAACCGAGTCCAGGCCCGTTAGGGTGCTTGACCGAGCATTGATTGTTCCATCGCCCACATGCCGCAAAACCAAAATCACCTGATCTGGCTCGACATGGAAATGTCCGGCCTGGACCCGGAAATCTGCCGTGTTCTCGAAGTGGCCATTGTCATCACCGACAAGGATCTCAACACTGTCGCAGAAGGCCCGGTGCTGGTTGTCCACCAGCCCGACGTAGTGCTTGACGCAATGGACGAGTGGAACAAGAACACCCACGGTCGCTCCGGTCTGATCGACAAGGTCAAGGCCTCGACATTGACCGAGGATGAAGCTTCGCGGCAGATGATTGACTTTCTTGCGAACCACGTGCCGAAAGGCGCGAGCCCGCTGTGCGGCAACAGCGTGCACCAGGATCGCCGCTTCATGGTGCGCTACATGCCGAAGCTTGAAGCGTACTTTCACTACCGCAATCTGGACGTCAGCACACTCAAGGAACTGGCTGCCCGCTGGGCGCCCGAGGTGAAGAAGAGCTTCCAGAAGAAGACCCGGCACACGGCGCTGGCCGATGTCTACGAAAGCATCGACGAACTGAAGCACTACCGTGATCACTTCATCCGGTTGCCGCAGGCGGTGCCAGCGACGAGTGCTGGGCGTGACGAACTGACCGCCGGAGGCGGTGATTGAAGTTTTGTTCTGCGTGCGGCAGCGCTGACATCGGGCTGCGCATTCCCGACGGTGACCACCGAGAACGCTATGTCTGCAGCAACTGCAGCACCGTGCATTACAAAAATCCGCTGATCGTTTGTGGTGTGGTGCCGGTATTTGAAGATCGGGTCATGCTCTGCCGCCGTGGCATTGAGCCACGCTACGGCAAGTGGACGCTGCCGGCGGGTTTCATGGAAAACGGCGAATCGGTGGAAGAAGGTGCCCAGCGCGAATTGCTGGAGGAAGCCGCCGCGACGGTGACGCTCGGGCCGCTGCTGACGGTGCTGTCGGTGCCCTACATCTCGCAGGTGCACATGATGTATCTGGGCACGATGTCCGAGCCGAAGTTCGCCACCACGCCCGAGAGCACGGAAATTGCGCTGTTCGGAGAGCGCGAGATTCCGTGGAAGGAACTGGCGTTTCGTACAGTCAAGACGGCACTGGAACACTATTTTGAATGTCGGCGTAGCGGTGAATTCACCCTCAAGCGGGCCAAAATCGAGTGATTGCGGACAATCGTCATTGGATACAGCTTTTTGCTGAAATGACCGTTGGATAAGGGCTCAGGCGGTGAAAACACCAAAAGTCGATCAAATTTAGAGCCAAATGCACGATTCGCAGCCTGTCATTCGCCCTCTGGACGCCTCCACGCTGCCGGATTTCCTTCATTTTTTCGATCACGACGCCTTTGCCGACAATCCGCGCTGGGCGTTTTGCTACTGCCAGTTTCTCTACGTTGATCACAATCAGGTGAACTGGAAGGCGCGAACGCTCGACGAGAACCGGACCGCAGCCTGTGACCGGGTTAGCGCCGAGCGCATGCGCGGGCATCTGGCCTGGCTGGACGGCAAGGTGGTCGCCTGGTGCAACGCGGCGCCGCGGCCGATGATGCATTCGTTTGACGATGAGCCGGTCGCTGACGCTGATCGCATCGGCATGATCGGCTGCTTCGTGGTGGCCAAACCGTATCGGCGACGCGGCCTTGCTCGTACCTTGCTGCGCGCCGCGTGCGATGCTTTCGCCGCACAGGGGCTCGTCTGCGCGCAGGCGCTGGCGCAACGCAACGCGGGTAGCGAGGCCGAAAACCACTTTGGGCCGTTGGCGATGTACCTGTCCGAGGGCTTCGTGGTGCAGAGTGAGGACGACGACGGCGTCGTTGTCCTCCGCAAGTCGCTCTAAATCCTCACAAGGCGCATTGATGCCTGGCTGCAGCACTGCAGCGTCGCATCAGTGCTCAAGTCGACGACGGTTCAAACTTCGCGCCATGCTCGGCGAGCAGCAGTCGCAGGATCGATCGATGGCAGTGCGACTCGTTCTCGCAGTAGCAGCCTACCGAGAAATTGGTCCCCTGCGATAGCGCAGCCAGCAGGCGCAGTGATTGCGCGTTCTCGGGGGCGTCCATTTCGGCGCGGTACTTCTTCGTGAACGTCGCCCATTGTGTGGCCGTGGTCGCCTCCTGCCCGAGCTTCATCGTCTCCACGCTGGGCGCCAGATTCGGGTACCAGACGTCATACCAATTCTGTTTGGCGAACTCCGTCTTCGGCACGCCGCGCGGCGGCCGGCGAACTGTACCGATGCGCAGGCCTCGCCTTCGCTGCGCGCTGCCCAGCCTGACAATGCGGATGCTCATTGCATTTCTCCCCTTGAATCGTCAGGGCTTCTTGCCCTCGCGAATGCGCTTGACCACCTCGCTGGCCAGTTCGTTTGGTACTGGAATCGTCAAATGGTATTGCTCGATTCGCCACTGCCTGTCGATCAGCCTGAGCACACCAGTGCCGCGGCAGCGCCCGAGGCCCGCATTGTCCAGCAGCTCGTCAAATGAAGCGTGGTTGCCATCGGCAGATACCATGATGTTGCGTTCGACTTTGGTGTACGTCCAGCCACGTCCCTTGTCGAAATGCGGCTTGGCGTAGGCCTTGAACTGCGCAACCGTCCAGCGCTCGCTGGCGTCGGTGCCGATGAAGACACCCTCGGGCGCGAACAGCGAGAAATACTCGTCGAACTGCGCCTTGGCCGCCGCCTGATGAAAGCGGTCGAGGGTTTGACTGGCGGCATCCTGCGCAGGGGTGGCCGCAGCGAGACTGGTGATGGTGGCGGCGGCGACGATGGCGACAATTTTGCGGAGCACGGCGGACGCTTTCTTGCAAGGTGGCGGTCAGATGCCGATTTCACCACGGTCCGCGTACGAAGGAAATCTCGCGCGGCCATTGCATGCGCTTGTATTTGCGGGCCGATGACCCAAAATCGCCGACGAGGTCAATGATGAAAAAAATCCTTCGCATTCAACGCGCGCCCACCCCGCACTGGGTCGGTAACGGCTTCCACGTCAACTCCCTGTTTTTCTACGGGCAGGACGCCGAAGCCTTCAGTCCGTTCCTGATGCTCGATTACGGGGCGCCCCGAACCTTTGCGCCGTCCAGTGAACCACGTGGCGTCGGGCAGCATCCGCATCGAGGCTTTGAGACCGTCACCGTGGCCTATCAGGGCGAGATCGAGCATCACGGCTCCGAAGGAAATCGCGGCATCATCGGGCCCGGAGACGTGCAATGGATGACTGCGGCGTCGGGCATCATCCACGAGGAGTGGCTGTCGCCCGAATTCAATGCCCGCGGCGGCACGCTGGAGATGGCGCAACTTTGGGTGAATCTGCCGGCCAGGGACAAGATGGCGCCGCCGGCCTACCAGGGCATTCTCAAGTCGCAAATCCCCTCGGTAGTGGCGACCGGCGGTGCCCGGGTGCAGGTCATTGCAGGCGAATTTGCCGGCAGTGCCGATGGGGCCGTCACCAGCGGCCCGGCACGGACGTTTTCGCCGGTGAACGTGTGGGACGTGCAGCTCGCTGCGGGGCAGGTGATTGATCTGGATCTGCACGCCGGCTACACAACGCTGTTTGCCGGCCTCAAGGGCAAGGTGAATGTCAATGCAACGCAGGAAGCAAGCTCGCCGTCGCTGGTGGTGCTCGACCGGGAAGGCACTGCGGCGCGGCTGGAGGCGATCGGTGGTGACGCCACGGTGCTGGTGTTGCACGGCGAGCCGCTCAACGAGCCAGTCGCTGGCTACGGCCCCTTTGTGATGAACACGCGCGAGGAAATCATGCAGGCCATGCAGGACTTTCAGCGCGGCACATTTATCCGCCAGAAGGCGGCCAGCGCGTAGGCATCGGCGACACGTAGCCCGGCTGCTAGCAGCCGGGGTTTTTCTACGTCTGGGCCTGTCGCGCAGCCCGCCGTGTGCGGCCCTGCCAGCGGTAGCCCTGTTCCGTTGCCCGTTTCTTTCGGGCCGCTTTCGGGTCTGCAATCAACGGGCGATACAGCTCGATGCGGTCGCCGTCGGAGAGCAGGGTGTCAGGGGGCATCCGTTTTCCCCAGATACCAGCATCAATTGCGTCTGGTGTCTGGCCGGACACCGCCAGCGCGTCCGCGAGTGAGGAGCCAGCGGGCAGCGACAGTAGCGTCTGCTCCAGGCGATCAGGCCACGCCGAGACGAGTGTGACGGAAATTGAAGCAGTCATGGCTCGGCTTTACAGGTGCAAGGCGTCAGCCCGCCGCACAAAAGCATCGACAAAGGACGAGGCAATGCGGTCAAACACCGGCGCCACCAGATTGCCGATCAACCCGTCAAACGCATAGTTCAACTCAAACTCGACTTTGCAGCCAACGTCGCCCAACTGCTTGAACCGCCACTGGCCGCTCAACCTGGAGAATGGCCCGCTCAGCAGCGCCAGATCAATGCGCTCGTTCGGCACCAGCGTGTTGTGGGTGGTGAAAGTCTGCTGTACGCCCAGATAGGCGATATCAACCGCTGCCTGCATATGCGTGTCCGACTGTTCCAGGATGCGGCCGCCCCCGCACCACGGCAGGAACTCCGGGTAGGACGGAACGTCGTTCACCAGCGCATACATCTTGGCCGCCGGGTGGGTGACCAGTATCGAACGGACGACATGTTTCATCGCCGCAGCGCCGTGCGGCACGGCATCCCTAAAATCCAGTCAATGAGCATTGTCGACAATAAAAAGGCTTTCTTCGATTATTTCATCGAAGATCGCTACGAGGCCGGGCTGGAGCTGGAGGGCTGGGAGGTCAAGGCCATCCGCGCCGGCCGGGTGGGCATCAAGGAGGCCTACGTCCGCGTCATCCGCAGTCAGGTCTGGCTGGTTGGCGCCAATATCAGCCCGCTCAACAGCGCGTCCACCCACATACGTCCGGACGCCATCCGCATGCGTCGCTGCCTGCTGCACCGCGAAGAAATCAACAAACTGATCGGCAAGGTCAAGGAAAAGGGCTACACCCTCATCCCGATCAACCTGCATTTCTCAAAGGGCCGCGTAAAACTTGAAATCGGCCTGGCCAAAGGCAAGAAAGACCACGACAAACGCGCCGCGATCAAGGATCGGGAGAATCAGCGGGACGCGGCGGATGCGATGAAGAAGGCCGGGCGCTGACTCAGTAGCCAAGTCCGTCCTCGCTGACCAACATGCATCCTACCCGTTCGGGTGGGGGCGCGGCAACGGCCGTCAGCTAAGGTTCGTTAATGGACGAAACGGCTAATTGCGTGCGAGTTGTGCCCCTACTGATCGGATCATCGTCTTCCGCGTTTCCACAGGTTTCGCTATTGTCAGATGCGCGCATGTTGCACGAGTCTGAGGTTGAGATGGCAGAAGGCGAACTGTTGCACGCCGAATTGTTGCTTGAAGCGACGACCCTACTATTCGCAGATGTTGTCGAGTCGAACGCAGCCAACTGACTGGCTGCCTAGGTGGCTGCCGCCGCTTGGAGCCTTCAGACAAGAGGGATTACAGCTTCAAAGCTCAACAATGTACCCACGCGACCGCGTAGCAAATAGTGTTAGTGTGGTGAAATGCTCGAACGAGGAGTCGAGCGTCGATCAGTTTGTAGGATTCGCTTTTGATCGAGCCAGATTGACGAATCGCTTGTAAATGCAATCCGCCAGCGCCTGACTCTGCGTAAGGCGCGCCGCCATCTGCGCCGCCATCACGCTCGCGGTCTGCACGTAAGGCTCGCCCGGCAAGCGCGAAAGCTCACGTTGCGACGCACTCAGCCACAGCGCGTGTTTGGCAGCGTCAATCTCGATGTGAAATTGCATGGCGAGCAGGGTGTCGATGGCGAAGGCCTGATATGGGCAGGCCTCGCTGCTGGCGATGAGTTCGGCACCGGCGGGGACGACGAACGATTCGTAGTGCCACTGGATGACGGTTGGCGTGCTGCCGGCGAAGTCTCCGAACCACGCGCGGGCGGCTGCGGAGTCAGTCGTCTGCATCGGCCACCAGCCGATTTCGATGTTGGGCGACGCGCCAACCGTTGCCCCCAGTGCTTTGGCGATGAGCTGGCCGCCCAGACAATGGCCGATGACCGGTTTGCCCTCGGTACGCGCTTCACGGATAAGCATTTCGGCCTGTCGTAACGACGGCAGGTCGTCGTTGACACTCATGACGCCACCGAGGATCGCCAGGCCCGCGTAATCAGCCAATGACGCCGGCGCCTCGTCGCCGCGCTCAAAATCAAAAACGTCGAATGCAATGTTGCGCTGCCGCAGCCAGGTGGCTAGGTAGGCCGGGCCGTCGTCGGTGTTGTTTTGCAGAATGGCGATACGCATCGCAGGCATTTTAGGCAGCGTCGTGCGTCGGCCAGCGGCAGCAATTTCGGTGCTTCGGACTCAATAGCTTCGCGCAAGAACGTTTATCGCGCTGGGCCCGAGCAGCCAAATCGGCAAAAGTCGACTTTGAGCGATTTACCGCTTCCAGCCCATATCAAATGGGGATGGTGAAGAAAAGCCGTAAGCCCATATTGCACCGCGTATACCGTTCTTGCATAGTTTTGACTACACTCGGCATCCATGGAACTCAAGTGGGTAGAAGACTTTTTGCAACTGGCCGAAACGGGCAGTTTTTCCAGGGCCGCAGAACTCAGGTACGTTACCCAACCTGCATTCTCGCGGCGAATACGGGCACTGGAACAGTGGCTCGGTGCCGAGCTCATTGACCGGACGAGCTATCCGACCAAGCTGACCAAGGCGGGCGAGCAGTTCCGCGACCGGGCAGCAGAGATTGTGCGGCAGGCGATCGACGCGAGGGCGATTGCTCGCGGGCTGCAGAGTGCGCCGACCGACACCATCCTGTTTGCCGCGCCGCATACCCTGTCGCTGACGTTTTTCCCGACCTGGCTGCACGCGCTGGAGAAGAAACTTGGCCGGGTCAAGGCCAAGCTGCTGGCGGCGAATGTGCACGACGCAGTGATGAGCCTGGTTGAAGGCAACTGTGACCTGCTGCTCTGCTATCACCACACTAACCAGCCGGTGCAGCTTGACGAATCGCGCTACGAGATGGTCGTGCTTGGCACCGAGACAATCGCGCCGTTCTCGCGCACCGACAGCGAAGGCCGAGCCCTGTTCACGCTGCCCGGTAGTGATCACAAGAAGATTCCGTACCTCTCGTACACGCCGCAGGCCTATCTGGGCCGGATGGTGGAGCTGATCCTGCAGCAATCGCCGTTGCGCGCCCATCTCGACTGCGTCTACGAAAACGACATGTCGGAGGCACTCAAGGTGATGGCGCTCGAAGGTCACGGTCTCGCGTGGTTGCCGGAGAGCGCAGTGACGCGCGAGCTGAAGGCCAAGCGCATCGCCCGCTGTGGTGACAGCCACTGGACGGGCACGATGGAAATCCGCCTGTACCGGGAACGCGGCGCCCAGCGCGAAGTGGTGGAAGCTGTGTGGCAGGCTGCGCTGGGCAAATGAACGCATTCGCGATCCAGCCCGAAATCGCGGTCGCCGCGATTCCGGACGACGAACGTGTGTGGGTGCCGCAGGCGCCGGACGTATGGTTTCGTCCGCTGTTGCTTAACACGGTGAGTGGCGGCTGGTGCAATCTGCTGCGCGTGCGCAAGAGCGGCGTGTTGTCGCGGCACCGGCATCCGATGGCCGTCGTCGGCTACGTCATCAAGGGCAAGTGGTTCTACCGCGAGCACAACTGGGTGGCGAGCGAGGGCAGTTTTGTCTACGAGCCGCCGGGTGAAATCCACACGCTGGAGGTGCCCGCCGATTGCGCCGAAATGATTACGTTCTTCAACATTCAGGGCGCGATGATCTACCTGGATGGTGATGGCAATCAGACGGGCCACGAGGACGTGTGGACCAAGATCGAGATGTGCGCAAAGCACTACGAGACGGTCGGGCTGGGCGCTGACTACGTGAAGCAGTTCATCCGCTGATGCCAGCAACACTCGCGGCAATTGCGATCGGTGCAGTGCTCGGTGCGTGGGCACGTTATGGGCTCGCGCTGGCAATGAATGGCCGTAGCTGGATGCCTTGGGGGACGTTTGCCGCCAATGCGATTGGCGGCTTCCTCATCGGCCTTGCCCTTGCACACCTCGCCGCCAAGCCGGAACTGTCGCCGCTGTGGCGGATGTTCTTTGTGACAGGGTTTCTCGGCGCGTTGACGACTTTTTCCAGTTTCAGCGCCGAGGTGGTGGTGCTGGTGCACGATGGCGATCTCGGACGCGCGTTGGCACTCGCGGCCATGCATCTGATGGCGTCGCTGGTGTTGACGGCACTGGGATTCGTCGTCTATCGCAGCATGGTGTAGGAGCGGGCTTGCCCGCTATCAAACCTTTGGCCATCGCGTCGCTTGTGAGCATCGCGGCCGAGGTAGTTCTTGCAGGTTCTTTCTTTGTTTTGCAGTTGAGGTAATCCATGGCACACGCAATCCGCTTTCACGAAACCGGCTCTCCGGACGTTCTGAAGTACGAGTCCATCGACTTGCCGCCGCCCGGCCCCGGCGAGGCGCGTGTGCGGCACAGCGCAATCGGCGTCAACTTCATCGACACCTATCACCGCACCGGGCTCTACAAAGTGCCGATGCCGTCGGGTATCGGCAAGGAGGGCGCAGGCATCGTTGAAGCGGTCGGCGAGGGCGTCACTGTCGTCGCACCGGGCGATCGTGTGGTGTATTGCGACGGCCCGCTCGGCAGCTATGCCAGTGAGCGCAACATCGCCGCCAATGTGCTCGTCAAACTGCCGCAATACGTGAGCGAGCAGCACATTGCCGCAGGCTTTCTGCGGGCGATGACGGTCGAATACCTGCTCAACCGCACCTACAAGTGCAAACCGGGCGACACCATCCTGTTCCACGCCGCCGCCGGCGGCGTTGGCCTGATTGCCGCGCAATGGTGCCGCGCGATCGGCGTCAACATGATTGGCACCGTGGGCAGCGACGACAAGGGCAAGCTCGCGCTGGAGCACGGCTGCAAGCACGTCATCAACTACAACACCGAGAACTTCGTCGAGCGCGTCAAGGAAATCACGGGCGGCAAGAAAGTACCCGTGGTGTACGACAGTGTCGGCAAGGACACCTGGCCCGCTTCCCTCGACTGCCTGCAACCGCTCGGCCTGATGGTCAGCTTTGGCAACTCGTCAGGCCCGGTCACTGGCGTTGATCTCGGCATCCTCGCTGCCAAAGGCTCGCTCTACGTGACGCGGCAAACGCTGATGGCGTACACGTCAAGTCGCGCTACGACCGAGGAGATGGCCAACAACGTCTTCAACATGATGAAAGACGGCAAGATTGACCTCGCTGCGAGGCAGACCTACTCACTCGCCGACGCCGCGCAGGCGCATCGCGATCTGGAAGCGCGGAAGACGGTGGGTGGGGTGATTTTGGTGCCGTGAAGCTTATCGATCTAGTTCGCGAGAAGCGAGCTCATGTGGCTCGCGTGACGAATGCGAGAGGGGCTGATGGTGAGATCGCAGCAATTGCCGAAATGGACAACTGGGTTCCGCGGCCAAAGGGGCCAGCGTTAAAGGTCTTGTTGTCCGCGCTGCAGAGCCGCGGCATCTCCATCAAAGGGTCAAGCTTCGACGCCATTTCTGTCCAGGATTCGCGCGTCGTTGACTTTACCAAGCTGGATGAGGTGTTGGATGCCATTCCGCAAATGTGTTTCGTGGAGATCAAAAGCGCTAGCCAGCGTCGCGTCAAGCCTGGCTTTGACGGTTATTTCTTTGCGTTGACGGAAGCGGAGATTCAAGCGGCCGAGGCGCTAGGCTCGCAGCACGTGGTCGCTCTGTTCAACAAGTTGACCGGCGAGCTACTGCTGTCCTCCGTGCCAGAAATCCTGGCTCGGGCGCGGTCCATGAACTGGCAGCTATCGATACAGCTATAGGAATTTGGGCGAGGCTCATTTGTGCATCGACGCAATGGATCGCTTGGATACGCAAAGTGACGTAGCCCGGAGAAGCGAAGCGCGTCCGGGTTTTGTGTGACACGCGTGAGCGCCGATCGGACAGCCGGTTCGATGAACAAGTGCCTTGACGCGCTTCGCTTTTCAAGGCTACGAGGATTACGGATCGCCGAGGCCGCTCCTACAACGTGGCGAGTTCTCCGACGATGTCTCCCGCCACCGCCCGCCTGACGCCGCGCGCCGCCAGCGCATCCGCCGCCGCGCCATGCAGTGCCACGCCCATGCGCGCTGCGTCACGTGCCGAGTAACCATGAGCCAGCAGGGCGCCGATCATGCCTGCCAGCACGTCGCCCGTGCCCGCTGTGGCGAGCAACGGGTTGCCCGTTGTGTTGATGGTGGTGGCCTGGCCATCATCAACGACGGTCCCGGCACCTTTGACCACCGCCACACAATTGAACCGCGTGGCCAGTTCGCGCGCCGCGCGCGAGCGGTTGTTTTGCACCGCTGCGGTCGAAATGCCGAGCAGTCGCGCTGCTTCGGCGGGGTGCGGCGTGATGACCGTGCCGCCCGCTCGGCGCGTCATCTGGTTCTGCAGCGTCTTCGATTGCGCGATCAGATTGAGCGCATCGGCATCAAGCAGCAAAGGCCCAGGGCGTCGAAGCATCGCCGCCAGAACACGTTTTGCGTCCGCGCCCTGGCCCATGCCGCAGCCGACTGCGTAAGCCGTGGCGTCCGCGTACGCGCTTTCGTCGGCGGCGGCATGCATCATCACTTCGGGCATCAGCGGATCCACCTGCGGGTGCGGTTCCGCAAGCCACGCGACCTTGACCTTGCCAGCGCCCATACGCATGGCCGCGCGGCTGGCGAGCAGGGCGGCGCCCAGCATGCCGTTGGCACCACCAATGATGGCGAGCGTGCCGCGGCTGCCCTTGTGCGCATTGGCGCGCGCTGGCCGCAACAGCAGGCGAGCGTCGTCCTGGCCGAACGCCGTGACGGCAGTCGGCGCATCGCTCAAATCCAATCCGAGCGATGCAAGATGCAGTTGGCCAACGTAGTCCAGCGCCGGGCCGGTCATCAGGCCGGGCTTTGGCGCGATGAAGGTCAGCGTGTGATCAGCGGCGACCGCGACGTTACCCACCAGTGCACCGGTATCGGCGTCGACACCGCTTGGCGCATCGAGCGCCAGTACGCTTGCGCCGGCCTCGCGGGCCCGGGCAGTGGCGCTGATGGCGTCGCTGTATGCCCCGTCCAGTGGGCGTTTCAGGCCGATGCCAAAGAGGCCATCGACGATCCACGACGCACCGTCGAGCGCAATCAACGAGGGCACCACGGACACGCCAGCATCCAGCGCCCGCTGTCGAGCTGCCAGGGCATCCGCCGGCAGGTTCATTGCCTCGGCCAGAAACACGACCAACGGTTCATAGCCGCCGGCCCGAAGCTCCGCTGCACACGCAAACGCGTCGCCGCCGTTGTTCCCCGGCCCGGCAACCAGCACGATGCGGTCGCCGCGCTGGCTGCGCGTCATCAGAAACTCAGCCGCTGCCTTGCCTGCGCGACGCATCAGATCAAGGTGGCCGTATTGCGCCTCAATCCGGCGCAGTTCCGCGCTGGAAAGCAGTGCGGCTTGGTCGGTCAAACCGGCGTGTGCAGTTGAACTCACCGTAGGCGCCCTAAAATTCATCTTTCTTCAGACTGTGGCGCAAGAATACAAGCATGTCGACCAAAGCCGATGCAGCAAAAAAAGCTGCCGAAAAAGAAGCTCAATCATGGGGCGCTGAGCCGACTGGTGGCCCGATCCCGGTCACCATCCTCACCGGCTTTCTTGGCGCCGGAAAGACGACGCTACTGAACCGCATCCTGCGTGAGAACCACGGTGAGAAGATCGCGGTGATCGAGAACGAGTTCGGCGAAGAGGGCGTCGATAACGAGATACTCGCCGACACCAAGGAGCAGATCGTCGAGATGAACAACGGCTGCATCTGCTGCACCGTGCGTGGCGACCTGATCCGCATCCTGAACAGTCTGTACAAGCGTCGCGCCAAGGGTGAGTTCAACTTCAGCCGAGTGATCATCGAAACGACCGGCATGGCCGATCCGGCGCCAGTCGCCCAAACCTTCTTTGCCGACGAGAAGGTCAATGAACGCTACCTGCTTGACGCCGTCGTGACTGTCGTCGACGCCAAGCACGGACTCACACAGCTCAAGGATTTCAGCGAGGCACAGCAGCAGGTCGCTTTCGCCGACCGCCTGCTGGTGTCGAAGACTGACGTCACTGCCGAGGAAGAGACGCAAAAGCTCATGGAGCGGCTGCGCAAGCTGAACGTGCGCGCGCCGATCAAGAAGGTCAATTTCGGCGAGACGCCGATTCAGGACCTGCTCGACATTCGCGGCTTCAACCTCAATGCCATTCTCGAAATTCAACCCGACTTTCTGACCAGTGATGACCATGAGCATCACGACGAGGTGCACAGCTTCGTCATCAAGAGCGAAAAGCCGCTCGATGTACGCAAGGTGGACCGCTACATCGGCTCGCTGATCAACCTCTACGGCGAGCAAATGCTGCGATACAAGGGCATCCTCTACATCAAGGGTGAGCCGCGTCGCGTTGTATTCCAGGGCGTGCACATGATGGCCGGCTTTGACTTTGCGAGCGAATGGCCGGACGATGCCAAGAAGGAAAGCACCATCGTCTTCATCGGTCGCAAGCTGCCAGAGCCGCTGTTCCGCGAACTGTTCGAGGACTGCATCGCCACCGACGAAACACCGGACGATCCGAAGGCCTACGCGCAGGGACGTGTCGAATAGGGCGGTTGGTTTGGCCATCTGGTCCATGCCACGGATGCTGATGTTCGCTACCAGGCTTCGGTGGCTGGTTGCTGTCCTTGGCCTGATGGCGACGCAGGTTTTTGCACAATCGGTAGCGTTCACCTTTGACGACGGCCCGCACCTCAGCGACACGCCACGCCTCACTGCCGCTGGCCGCAATCAGGCCTTGCTGGATGCACTGGCGAAGCACGATGTGAAGGCGGCGCTGTTTGTCACTGCGACTAACGGTGCCGATCGTCCGGCCGGTTACGCGCTGGCGAAAGCCTGGGGCGACGCCGGGCACGTGATCGGCAATCACACGATGACGCATGCAGATCTGCACAAGGGCAGCGTCGCGCTCACGCAATATCAGCAGGAACTGCTGGACTGCGATGCCATCATCCGGACGCTGCCGGGGTATCGCAAGTGGTTCCGCTTCACTTATCTGCGGGAAGGCAACACGCCGGAGAAGCGCGATGGCATGCGCGAATTTCTCAAGGCACAGGGTTACAGCAACGCCTACGTCAGCCTGGACACGAGCGACTGGCGGCTCAACGACAAGCTGGTTCAGACGCTCCGCCGCGACCCGGACGCCGACCTTGCTGCAATCAAGCGCACCTACCTTGCCCACATCTGGCAACGTGCGCAGGCTTATCGGGACCTGTCGCGGCAATTGCAGGGGCGCGACATCGCGCAGGTGCTGCTGCTGCACCATAACCTGATCAACGCCCTTTGGCTTGGCGACGTCATTGCCATGTTCAAGGCGGAGGGGTGGACAATCATTTCACCGGCACAGGCGTATGCCGATCCGGTGTATCGCCTGCAGCCGGAGCGTGCGGCGCCGGGACAGAGCTTGTTGCTTTCGATGGCGCGCAGCCTCGGCCTTGGCAGGTTTGACGGCTGGGAGCGCCTTTTCGACGACGGTGACTACGAGATTGAGCAACTGAAGCGTCTCGGTTACTGAAGCGCGGCGACGCCCGCTCGGCCGGAGTGGTGGCGGATTCACTGACTGCACGAACTCCTTACAAGTCCCCAAGCGCGGCGCTGCCGTGAACTTGATCCAGCGCAACATCCCGCTGACAAATCCCTGATTTCATTGCGCCCAGTTCCAGACTGACCGGTCGGTCGGGAATGTTTTCCAACACCGAAGGAGGACATGCGCGCCATGAACAAGGAAAAATTTGCCCAGCAGATGGAGTTCCCGCCTGCGATTGATCAACCCAACGTCTACCCGCTGTCGTGGCATGCCCACACCAAAAAGCTGGAAGAAATCTGGGACGCATCGCAGCGAGATGTATGGGACCCGAAGAAGCTGCCATGGGACACCTTCAACGCCAGCAAATACACGTGGGAACAGCGCGAGGCCATTGCCTATTGGTGGACGCTGCTGTCGGTGTTCGACGCTTCGGCACCACCCGTATTCGCTTCCGCTTTCATCAAGACCTACGAAGCGCACGAGGAGGACGCCGTGCGCCGGTGCTTCTTCAGTGTCACCCGCGATGAACAGAACCACGAGCAGATGTGCGGTCTCGCGATCACCAAATTCCTCGAACATCCGGACCCAATCACCTACGAGCCGAAAACTGATCTCGGCAAACGCCTGCAGAAGAACGCCAAATGGCTTTACTTCAATGGCGGACGCTACTGGACGGGCTACAAGGCTGCGGTGCCCAAATACAGTCTTGCCGTGCTGTTCAGTTCGTTTCTGATGGGTGAAATTGCCGCTGCGACGATCTTCCACCAGATGGCGGCAGCCTGCACAGAGCCAGTGTTCAAGGAAGGCTTCCGCAACATCGGCAAGGACGAAGGTCGCCACATGGGCATCTGCATGTCGTTGATGGAGCGCGACTACCCGAAGCTGGCCGTGGAAGATCGCGGCATGATTACCAAGCAGATTCGCGCTGGCTATCTGTTCCTGTCCGCCGTGCTGTTCGAGCCGCCGATGGACTTCTGGGATCTGCCGGCAGACTTCATCGCCAACCAGCGCGAGGGCGAGGACGTTGCCCGCAAGGCAGGTTTTGCCATCCCCGGCTACGAAGCCAAGCTGAACAACTGGCGAGCTGCGATTCTCAATCTGAAGGGCGTGCTCGACAAATATGGCATCCCGTTCCCCGCCATTCCCGAGGTGGGCATCACCGGGCAGGAGATTACCGACGTCGAAATGGAAGACATCATTCCGGTGTTCTAGCGCGGGGTCGGCCATTAATGTCGCAACACATCAAGCTTTATCCCTCGGGGCGCTCAGTTGCGTGCGAGGACGGTGACACCGTTCTCGTCGCCCTGGAACGTGCCGGCTACGCCCTGCCAAACAATTGCCGCGCAGGCGCCTGCGGCGAATGCAAGGTCAAGGTGCGGTCCGGGCAGTTTGATCAGGGCTTCGTGCTCGACATGGCGCTCTCAGCGGAGGAGCGCCATCAGGGCTATGGCCTCATGTGCATGGCCAAACCGCTCTCTGATGAGCTGGAGATCGAATGGGGAACTGAGGACGCCAAGCCCAAGCTGTTTCCGCCGCGCGAATCGCAGTACGCGGTGCTGGTGGATCGCATTCCCCGCACACCGCGCATCACCGAGTTCGTACTGCGACCGCTCGGCGAAACCATGCGCTTCTGGCCGGGGCAGTACGTGCAGATCGGTGATGCAAGCCAGGGCGTGCCGGTTCGTGCCTACTCCATTGCCAACGCGCCGCGCCCCGATGGCGAGATCCGGCTACAGGTGACCCGTGTTGAGAGCGGCGAAGGCGGCCGCACCAGCCGGTGGTTGCACGACGAGATACAGCCCGGCGATACGATTCGGCTCTCCGGTCCGTTCGGCACCTTCATAGGCGATCCGTCGGTTGACACCCCGGTGCTCTGTCTGGCCGCAGGCTCTGGCCTGGCACCGATCCTGTCCCTGACCGAAGCCGCGTTGCGTCGCGGGTATAAGCAGCCAGTGACACTGATGTTCTCCGCGAGATCGGCTGATGAGCTGTACGACCGTGGCCTGATGCGCTACTGGGAAACGCGCTTTCCCAACTTTCGCTATCTGCCGACCACCACACGCGAGAGTGCGCCGGGCATCGCGCACGGACGCATCCCTGTGCTGCTGCCGTCTCACTTTCCTGATCTTGGTGGGCACAGCGTGTTCATCGCAGGAACGACCGGCTTTGTCGACGATTGCGTCGCCGCTGCTCAGGCGCTCGGGGCGAAGCCGACGCTTATTCACACAGAAGGCTTCTTTACCCAAGCGGGCTAACACAGGCTCGGCGGTTGCTGCCTGTTCACGGCGGGTTAAACCGTTCGCTGGTGTCCATGCGCACGTTGCGCAGCTCGGCAGTGGCCATGTGCTGACCCTACACTGACCCTACACTGACCCTACACCAGCTTCAATGCGTCGCTTGAGAAGGGAAAAAAGAAGAGTTGCGGCAAGTGGGAAAATTGCATACGCAGCGAGGCCCAATCCAAAGTCCGGGACGACCCATCTCGACCACAACGCACCGATCACCGCCAGAACAAAGCAGCGTGCGCTTGGGTGCGTCAGCGAGCTCAACACCAATGCTGCGGGCACCAAATAGAGAAAGCGATATGCCCAATTGACATTCAGCAGAAATGCGACAAGAAACACGCTCACAGAAACCAAAGCTATGACGCGTTTTTTTTCGCTAATTAGAGCAACTTCGGTAGATAAGCCGTCAAGGCAATCGCGGCGCTTAATGACTATCCAAGCAACTAAGCCAGTGAGTAAAAGGAATGCGATTGCCCAAGCGGTGCCAGTGGGGCCGCCCACCCAGAATTCGGCAACACGCAAACCGAATGCAAACGTCCCACCGCTCGGAGTGTTAGCTACTATCGAAGGCAGTTCGAGCATCGCAGGAAGCAACAGCGGGGTACACAATGCTGCACCGACCGCGAGGCGCACAAGCACGCGTCGCTCCCACCACATTGCAGCAACAAATGGAAGGGCTGTGACTGGCGCTAGCTTCAGTGCTCCTCCCAACGAGAGCACAAAACCCACCAACAACGGTGCGCTTGAAAAAAGTAGCGGAAAAAAGACGAATGCGAAAGTGATTCCTTCAATATTGCCCTTCTCTACTGCCAGGATCGTTACCGGGCTAAAGATCACTAATGGGAACAACCGAAAGTTAGTGATCCAGCACAGTCCGAATAGAGTTCCAACGAGGAGCACCGCGTTGAGCACCCAGAACTTCCTGAAAAATCTCTCCGAATCATCACCAAATTGGCCGTAGACTCGCGCCCAGATGGACGGATAGTTGTAGGCTGGCACAACTGCTTCTGGATAGATGGCCCTGACAGGCTGTGCTTTCGCAACGCAATTACCGTACGATGACGACTCGGCGGATAAATGCGCACAGGCCGCTGCCACTTGAATATTTCGCGAATCCCAGCCCGCATAGGAAGACGCTGGAACGCGGAAAGGGTGAAATTTGCCCGGCCAGTCCAAATCGAACGAAAAAATAAAAAGGCGAGCAAAGATATACGACGCAAACGACATCAACAGCAACTTCGTCGCGATTTCTATCTTGCGCTCCTCCGGCCTAGTTGCCGTCATTCGAGTTGCCTTGCTGATCACTACGTTCCCCTTGGACCATTCGGTTGCTAGCGCTCGCGAGTTATGTGCAATGTCGAGATCAGCAAAATCAGCGACTAACGCGGCGCCTGAACGGCCTACGTCGCTAAATATAAGGCTCGTAGCTAATCGGTCGCGCTAGTCTGTTGATTTGCACTTAAATCTGACCCGGGGGGGGGTGAACCCCCATGAGCTGGAACAGAGGGGGCAGAACTAGGCGGCTTGCAGGGCGAGTTGCGATGCGAATTCGTTGAGTAGGCGGGGCCGAGCGCGGAGCGAAGGTATCGGGCGCTGTAGATGTCGTCGATGAACAGCGACAGACGTGTCTCTGACCCACACTGACCCTTGACCCTACACCAGAAAACCGGACACATCAAAAGTAGAGATTTCGGCATGATTG